>JAEEGK010008561.1_pt1 | contig 24099 bp, 18 predicted proteins | sample 8958771 | NCBI WGS metagenome assembly JAEEGK01 (sample SAMN16246547, study PRJNA631951) | gut metagenome | biome: gut microbiome; feature: rumen; material: SC-attached | host: Bos | place: Iran: Karaj | collected 2018-10
GGCATTGACGAAGTCTACCACATCGGTGGCGCCCAGGCTATCGGCCTGCTCGCATACGGTGCGAAGGATGCCAAGGGCAAGACCGTCGTGGAACGCGTCGACAAGATTGTGGGCCCGGGTAACGTGTTTGCCGCTATCGCCAAGAAAGAAGTCTTCGGTGTCGTGGATATCGACATGGTGGCAGGCCCTTCCGAAGTGCTCGTGATGGCCGACAACACCTGCGATCCGGACTTTGTGGCTGCTGACCTTTTGAGCCAGGCTGAACATGGTTCCGGCTTTGAAGCTGCAATCTGCATTACCGACAACATGGAAACCGCCCAGATGATTAGCGCCTGCGTGGATGTCCAGGTCGAAAATTCCCCGAAGCGTGAACTTCTCGAAAAGGTGCTCGGCAACTTCGGTCGAATCCTTTTGGTGAAGGACTGGTTCGACGGCGTTGAAATTGCGAACCGCATTGCTCCGGAACACTTGGAAGTCATGACTGCCGAAGCAGAATCCATGGCAGCCCAGATCGAGAACGCTGGTGCCGTATTTATCGGCCCGTGGTCCTCCGAGCCAGTGGGTGACTACTTTGCTGGCCCGAACCACGTGCTGCCTACTAACGGTACGGGCCGTTTCTTCAGCCCGCTCGGCGTGTACGATTTCTTGAAGCGCATGAGCATCATCCGCTACAGCGAAAAAGCCATCAAGAAGAATGCGAAGGCTATTGCCGCCGTCGCTACCGAAGAAGGCTTTATCCATCACGCGGCTGCCGTGCTGAAGCGCCTGTAATCGCAGTTACATTTAATACGAAAGACTCCTCGCTTGAGGAGTCTTTTTTTGCAAGCTTGTTCGGCGAGGCTTGTTAAAACAGGAACATGGAGTCTTCGCCCAGGTTGAGGCATACGCGGTTACGCCCCGATTCTTTGGCGTGGTACAAGGCGTCATCGGCGCGCTTGATGATGGTTTCGACGGTGTCCCCTTGCTGCCTTTCGGTAAAGCCTACGCTGACGGTGACCGAGATGACTTCGCCCGAAGAGAGGGCGATTTGCATTTTCTCGACGCAGGAACGCAGGCGTTCTGCGATGATCTTGGCGTTTTCGCTAGTGGTATTCGGCAGGAATACGGTGAATTCTTCGCCGCCGTAACGAACGGGCATGTCCGAGGGCCTTAGGCAATTCGTGATGCACTTGGCGACGGCAATGAGCACCTGGTCGCCGGCGATATGCCCGTAGGAATCGTTGATATTCTTGAAGTGGTCGATGTCGAGCATGAACGCCGAAAGGTGGAAATCGCCTTCGTTACTGCGCTTGAGTTCACGGGTATACATGTCTTCGAGCCATCGACGGTTGTGGAGTCCGGTCAGGGAATCCGCTTTCGCGTTTTCTTCGATACAGCGAATGTGGTATTCTTCTTCGCAGACGACTTTGTTGTTGTTGCGCAGTCTATTGCTGAGCAACTGCAAAAAGTTGAGGCACAAATCGTGGGAGGCGTTAAGCATGGCGAGCGCCGTGCCTGCATCAATCACGAGAAGCGAACTCTTCTCTTTGGCGAAAACTTGAGCGCTGGGCTTGACGTTGTCGAAGATGGACATTTCGCCGGCGCAGTGGCCGGGGAGAATCGTGTCGGAAAAAGAACCGCCCTTGGATTCCAGGACAACCTGAAGCAAGCCATCCAGCAAAATCAGCAATCTGCGTTTGGGCTGATTCGGGTCGATGAGTAATGTTCCCGGTTCTACGGTAATGGTTTCGCACCCGAGAAGATAACCGGCGAGGCTTTCAAAAGCAACATTCTTGAAAATGTCCAATTTCTGAAATTGGGCTCTTGAAATAGGTAATGTCTCCAAATCCTCGACGCTCATACCATAATTATATACAAAAACCATTAAAAATGCTCTTGTAAAATACTACATTTCGTGTAAATCAAGTTTAAGCGCGGTAAATCATGGCTAAAACGATACTCCAGTCTGTACTATTCCAAGGCAAAAAACAGGATATCTTGATTTCGGGGAAGAAATTCTCGAAGGTCGGGCGTACTCTTTCTGCCCGCGATTACGAAAATGCCGAAATTGTCAAGTGCGATGGTTTAGCCATTGTGCCGCCCTTTTATAATGGTCATACCCATGCCGCCATGACGCTTTTGCGCGGTTATGCCGACGACATGCCTCTCCAGAAATGGCTTACGGAATACATTTGGCCCTTCGAGGCGAAGCTCACGGCCAAGGATATCGAAATCGGGTCTCGCCTCGCCGTGCTTGAAATGATCAAGTCCGGAACTGTTTTTTTCTCGGACATGTACTGGCGTCGTGAAGTCACCATGAAGGTGGTCAAGGAAATGGGAATCCGCGCGGCGATTGGCGTGACGATTGCCGAGAACCTGGATACCCCTGAACATATCGAAGAAAACTTCAAGTTCCTGCAGGATCACCGTTTTGAATCGGACCGCGTTAAGCTTGCCGTGATGCCGCATTCCATTTATACCGTTGGCGAAAAGATTTTCAAGCGTTGCGCAAAGGTAGCTCGCGAAGAGAACTATATCTTGCATACCCATTTGTCCGAAACGCTCAAGGAAGTCAAGGACTGCCAAAAACAATATGGCTGTACTCCCGTAGAATTGCTCGACAAGTGGGGGATCCTCGGCGATAACTTTGTGGGCGCGCACTGCGTTCATTTGAACGAATACGAAATGTCGCTGATGGCCGAATCGGAATCTGCGGCGATTCTGAATCCGTGTTCGAACTTGAAACTCGGCAGCGGCATTCCGAAGGTGAACGCGCTTATGGATAGCGGCGTGCTTGTGGGCCTTGGTACCGATGGCGCATCGTCGAACAACAACCTCGACATGCACGAAGAAATGAAGCTGGTTTCGCTTCTGGCAAAGGTGGAGCCGAAGACCGGCAAGGCGGAATCGCTGCCGGTAATAGAGGCGCTAGAAATGGCGACTTGGAATACGGCGCTTGCCTATGGAATCCCGGCGGGCCTGATTGCCGATGATTTCTTGGCGGATGCCTTGTTGCTAGACTTGAAGAATGAACGCCTTGTGCCCAATTACAACTTGGTGAGTAACTGGGTGTATGCGGGCGATTCTAGTGCCATCCATTCTGTGATTTGTAACGGCAAGTTTGTGATGCGCAATCATCACGTCGACGGCGAAGACGATATTATTAAAGAAGCGCGCAAGTACGCAACAAAATAAGACGGCTATTTAGCGGCTTCTTTTGCTTCTTTAGCGGTGCTCTTGAGCGAGTCGACGGCGTCCTTGACCGATTCCTTGGCGACTTCGGCTGCCTTGTCGGCGGCTTCCTTGGCAGATTCCTTGACCACTTCAGTTGCCTTGTCCGCTGCTTCCTTGGCCGCTTCGGATGCCTTTTCGGCTGCCTTGTCCGTAATGGACTTGGTGATTTCGTTGGCCTTCTTTTCTGCAACGTCGAGCAAGTTCACCGGCTTCGAAGAGTAACCCATCAGTTCCAGGGTTGCCTTATAGGCGTCGTAAGCGAAAGCGTTATCGCGGGTTTCCGGAATAATTCCGCCGAAGGGGAACAGGTGCAGAATCGTCAGCAATACAAAGCAAATGAGCAATGCCTTGATGACGCCAAAAATTCCTCCGAGAATTCGGTCGGCCTTGCCCACGGTCGTGTTCTCGGTAATGTGCTGGAGGAATCGCCCCACAAAAAGGAACAGCAGGAACGGAACCAAGAAACCAATGCACATGCAAACGAGTTTTGTCGAAAAAGCGCTGGCCTGCAAGGTGCTTGAAATAAAGTCAGAAAGCAAGTCGCATGCAAAATAGGCGCCCACAATGCCTGCGGCCCAGGCGATCAGTCGGAATATCCCGCGGAAAAATCCGTACCATAATCCGAGCAACATTAAAAAGAGAATGATGATGAGACAGACGATGTCTATTGCGTTCATGGAATTTGTTTTCTAAAAAAGTTCTCTAAATAAATCGTGTGATGATAAAACAAATTAAAAAGCCAATAATAGCGCCGATGCCTAGTCCCTTGAAAAAGTGGAACTTGATGTGCGTCGGATAAATCGGGGGTTCGGTGTAAAGCGTTTCGTCGATAGAGTCGGTTTTCTGCTTGATAGAATCCTTGATGGCGTAAATCCACATGGCCGTATACGGAACCATGTCGCGCGGATAATTGCGCATGACAAGCGAAACCTGCTCGGCGGCATCGAATGCGGTGAGCGGACGCTTGCGCGGATCCTTGTTCAGCATCTTGGCAATCAACTTCTTTAAGCGGCGGGGGAGTTCCTTGTCGAAAGCCTTTTCAGTGACGCGGAGCTTCTGGATTCTCTGGAGCGTGTCGCTGAAGTTCGTGCCTCGGAAAATGTTTTGGCCCATGAGCATTTCGCTGGCGATAATGCCTACGGCAAACAGGTCGGAGGCCGGAGTGGCTTCTTCGCCGACAGTCTGTTCGGGGCTCATGTAGGTGACGGTGCCGAGAATGGCGCCTGTCTGCGTGAGGCGTTCGGCGTCTTCGCCCTTGTTGAACTTGAGCGGAGATTCGGTGTGCGCAATGCCGAAGTCAAGCAAATGGATTCGCCCGTCATTATCGACCATGATGTTGGCGGGCTTGATGTCGCGATGGACGATTCCCTTGCGGTGTGCTTCGCCCAAGGCGCAAAGGATTTCGTGCAAGATGTTCAGAATCACCCACAGAGGCGGCTGCTTTACTTTGTCAAGAATCTGGCGCAGCGTTAGCCCGTGTACGAATTCCATGGACAGCGAAAGCTTGCCGTCTTTTTCTTTCCAAAGGGCGTAGGGCTTGGTAATGGCGGGGTGGTTCAAGTGCGCAAGAATGTTGCCTTCTTGCATAAAGCGGCGGACATTCACATCGTTGTCTTCGATGTCCTGCTGCATTTGCTTGACCACGACCATGCGGTCGAGCGACTTGTCGTGGCAAAGCCACAACTGGCCCATGGCGCCGGAACCTAATTCCTGCGTCGGTGTGTATCCACCAATCTTCGAAGGCTTTTTTGTTTCGCTTGACACTTCCAACTTCCTAAATACACCAACCACAATTTACTTATTTTTTGCAGTCCAAGTAAATCGTGTGATGCTTTGTCTTGGGGTCAAGATTCGGATAATCCAGAATGTAATGGAGTCCGCGAGATTCCTTGCGGTGCAGTGCTGCAATCAGAATCATCTTCGATACCTGCAGTGCATTCAGGAATTCAAGGTAGTACAGGTTTTCGGTTTCCTTGTTCTTGATGGCGGCATCGACATCCTTTTCAAGTTCTTCGACAACCTTGAGGCCTTGATTCAAGCCGGCAATCGTGCGCACGATGCCGCAATGCGTCCACATCATGTCTTGCAGAATCTTCTTGCGCTTGCGCCAGTAGGCAGACTTGGTGAACGAAACTTTTTCTTTCTTGTTCGACTTGCTTGTGGTGATCTTTTCTTTCAGGAGACCGCTTTCGCTAATGTTGTCGACGGCGCGAATCGCGAAGACGACGCTTTCCAGAAGCGAATTCGAAGCCAGACGGTTTGCGCCGTGGACGCCGGTAGCGGCGACTTCGCCGCAGGCGTACAGGCCCTTAATCTCGGTGCGGGACCATGTGTCGACCAGTACGCCACCGCACATGTAATGTGCGGCCGGCACCACCGGAATCCATTGCTTGGTGATGTCGATGCCTGCTTCCATGCACTTGGCGTAGATGTTCGGGAAATGGCTCTTGATGTCTTTGGGCGTGCGGCCCGAAAGATCGATAAACATGTTGGGCTTGCCCAAGCGCTGCATTTCGCTGTGAATGGCGCGGGCCACGATGTCGCGCGGTGCAAGGGAGTGCAACGGATGCACTTGGTTCATGAATTCTTCGCCCTTGTCGTTCTTCAAGATTCCGCCAAAGCCGCGCACGGCTTCCGAAATCAGGAACGGCTTCTTGAGGCTCGGGGCGTAAAGGCTCGTGGGGTGGAACTGCATGAATTCAATATCTTGCAAGGCTGCGCCTGCGCGGGCTGCAATGGCCATGCCGTCGCCGCAGCTATCGGGCGGGCAAACGGTGTACTGCCAGATTCGACCGGCACCGCCAGTAGAAAGGATAGAAGCCTTTGCGTAAAGGTTTTCGACAAGGCCTGTCTTCTGGTGAATGATCTTGGCGCCGATGCAACGCTTGTTCTTGCCTTCGCCCTTGCAAATCAAGTCCTTGATGTAGCAGTTTTCGATGTAGTGAATGTTTTCGTGTTTGTGGAGTTCCGCAAGCAATGCGCGCATGATTTCTTTACCCGTAAGGTCTGCGGCATGCAAAATGCGGTGGTGGCTGTGGCCGCCTTCCAAGTGCAAGTCGAACTGGGTCTTGTCGGCGGGCGAGGGCGTGAACTGCACGCCCCACTTGACCAGCTGGCGAATGGTGTTCGGGCCGCTCTTGGTCAGGATGTTCACGGGTTCCTTTTTGCAAAGGCCTGCACCGGCTTCCAACGTGTCGTCGATATGGAACTTGAATTTGTCTGTTTTTTCGGTAACGGTGGCAATGCCGCCTTGAGCGTAGTTCGATGAGCCGTCCGGTTTTGCTCCTTTAGTGAGGATAACAACCGAAAAGCCTTTTTCTGCTGCATGGAGTGCTGCACTCAAGCCAGAAATTCCTGCTCCCAGAACCAAAATGTCGTACATGACCGAACTCCGTTGACTAAACTTTGTTTTTTCGGTATATATAGATAGAAAAAAACGGCTATTTCGGCATTATTTGAATGCAAAATAAAAGTAATAGATTTTTTTTGCTACATTTTGCCCGACAAAAATTTCTATGGAGTCTACTCTATGTTAACGTGGATTAATGAAAAAGCCAAGTGGATTATCGTTATCTTTGCCGCGGGTATCGTGGTGGGCCTTTTGGCCATGGATCGTGTGCCGAATCAGGGACACAGCTATCCGGTAGGCGTGGTAAATGACAAGAAGATCACTTACGCCGAATTTGATTCCCGCATCAAGAATATTGTGCAGAACCAGTACCAGGGTCAGCACCTCGAAGACGAACAGTACAACCAGTTGCGCAGCGAAGTGTTCCGCAGCTTTGTTCGCCAGATTCTCTTGAACGAACAGTTTGAAAATGCCGAACTGAGCGCCTCGGTCGCAGAACTGGAATCTGAATTCAGCCGCAATCCGGATGCAGTCCGTGCCCGCTTGGTGCAGGAAGCCCAGCGTCGCCTGTACATGATTCAGCAGCAGGCTACCAGCCAGGAAGACCTGATGCAGCGCACTCAGGCCTACATCGCCGGTCTCCCGAAGTTCCTCACGGATTCGACCTTCAACAAGGACGAATACGACGCTTGGCTCAAGACTCCCGAAGCTTTCCGCTGGGGCGTGATGCTTCAGTTCGAAGAGGACCTGAAGACCAACACCATTCCCGTGCGTCAACTGCAGGCGCTGGTCGGCGCTTCTGTGCACCCGACTTCTCTCGAAGCAAACTGGAGTGTCAATCGTCGCCTTACGGATTACGAACTGCAGGTGGCAGTTGCCTCTAATGCAGACTTCAAGATTGAAGACAGCGCCGTTGACAGCGTGATGGTGGCCGGCTACTTCAATGCCCACCGCGACAGCTTCTTCGTCAAGAAGGACATGGCTCAGTTTGAATTTGCTTATCTCCCGGTTGAAGCTACTGCCGGTGACGATGCCCGCATTCGCGAATACGCCATGACCCTTTACTACCAGCTGACCGACTCCTCTTCGACCACCACGTTCGAAGACATGGCTCGTATTTCTTCTGAAGACCAGTCCACTGCTGAAAAGGGTGGCGTCTTGAGCGATGACTATGTGGGTCGCGGCGTGTATGTGAAGGAATTTGAAGACGTGGCCTTCGGCCTCGATTCCGGTGCTGTTTCTGAACCGGTTCGTACCCGCTTCGGCTATCATATCATCAAGAGCTACGGCAAGTCCAAGGATTCTACCGGTGCTGACCTTGTTAAGGTTGGTCATATCCTCTTGATCGTGAACGCTTCTTCTGAAACCATCGATAGCCTCGAAGGTATCCTCAACAAGATCAAGGTTGCTGTGGATGCTGGCAAGAGCTTTGCCGAAGCTGCCAAAGAACAGAACCTGGATACTCATACTTCTAACTGGATTTCCCGTGGCGAAAATATCGAAGGTGTCGGCTACCTCAAGGGTCTTGCCGCTTACGCCTGGCCTAACGAAAATCTGCCGGATGAAACCAGCAAGGTTTCTCCCATCATGAAGAACAACAAGTGGGTCGTGGTTGCCGAAAAGGTGAAGGACCTCAAGGCTGGCGAACGTAGCTTGGATCTTTACTTCAACAGCATCAAGAGCTCTCTGCTCCGTAGCAAGGCTGCCGCTGCTGCCGAAATTTACCTGAATTCCGTTGCCGAAAAGGTGAAGGCTTGGGCTCCGGCTGACAGCACCGCTGATTCTGCCGCTGTTGCAGCCAACAAAATTGAAAAGGTGAATATCGAAAAAGTTACGGCCTCGGTAGATGGCTATGTGCCGGGCTTCGGCTACGGAAGTTCTCACCTCGCCAAGACTCTCGAAGGCGCTAAGGTGGGTGAATGGACCTCTGCTGTTGCAACCGATAATGGTGCCGTGATGGTTAAAGTTGTTTCGAAGAAGGCTCCGGAAGAAGAAGCTGTGAATGCAGCGGTTAAGACTGAAGTTGCCAATGCTTCGAGCTACGTTGCCATGAGTGTGTTCAACGATTTCGTGAACAACCTCGAAAATTCCACAGCAGTAGAAAGCAATCTCGACCTCTACTACAGAGACTAGACAGAAACTTAACGTTTTGCTATATTTGGCGTCGCTTTAAAAGTTCGCTGAATATGGCGAAATTTGGTGCCATCGTCTAGTGGTCCAGGACACTGGCCTCTCACGCCGGTAACAAGGGTTCGAGTCCCTTTGGCACTATAAAAACAAAACGGATCCAATGGACCCGTTTTTTTGTTGTGTTGTAGTCATCACCTATCAAAAAAAACATAAAAATTTTAGTTACAGTGTTAAAATTTATTTATATATTATGGCGCATACGGGTGGGTAAATGAGATTATTTGACGAGAAAGTATTTTTAAGACTCTTGCTAGTGTTGGCAAGCGTCTTTTTTGCTGCCTTTATTCCTGAAATTCTATCGACAAGGGAACATTTGATCTGGGCAGTTCCATATATCCTCGCGGATTTCTTCTTGGTGACTGTTGCGGTGCTGTACCGCTTCCCGGTTATCGGAAACCGCAAGCGCATGCGTGATGATGTAGAAATTACGTCGCCGACTCCAGCTCCTACCCCTATTCGTGATTTCAAGAAAGACCTGATGGAGCGCGATGAACTCTTTCAGATGATGGTGGACGTCTCTTCCAACGGATTCTGGACTTTCGATGTCATTACGGGCAAGGTTTACTGGTCAAAACGCGCCATTAAGCTCTTGCAGGCCCAGGCCAGCACCATTCAGGACTCTTTCGACCTGCTCAAGGACCGGATTGTAGAAAGCGACTGGCTCCGCTTTAAGGATGAACTGAAGCTAGCGCTGGAAACCGGTGAAAAATTCAACTTGACTGTATCCTTGTTGGACGGCGCTGTAGATTCCAAGCTCTTGATTTCGGGTCATGTGCAGCTGAACGAGGATGGTCACCCGATCCGCATAGTGGGTGCTTTGGACGAAAATTCCGATAAGCAGGCCCAGGAAAAGCAGAATTATTATTACGTGTACCAAGATGCCCTTACCGGTGTATATAACCGCAAGTTCTTCTTGGAAAAGCTCAAAGTTGATGTGGACATGGCGCTTCAGCGACCGGATTACCTGTTCGCTGTGGCGCTTTTGGATATTGACCGCTTCGGGGCGATTAATACCTCTTATTCCATCAATGTGGGCGACAACGTTTTGCGCGTGGTGGCTGACCGCATCAAGACTCAGTGTCGCGTAGGCGATACCATTGCACGTATTGGCCCTGACGTGTTTGCCATTGTTCTCCACGATATCCAGAAGAATGACGATAGCGATGTGAAGTCCATTGTACGCCGTATTCACAGTGCCGTGAAGCAGCCCATTCAGCTGGAAGGCCGTGAACTTTATATTGGCGTGTCCATGGCGGTGGCCCTGAACCGTGAAGTGGACTGTGTGGAAGACATTATGGCCAACGTGACTTCCAGCCTTCGCGAAATGAAGAAGAGCGTGAACCACGGTGGAATCCAGTTCTTTAGCGGCGGTATCCGTGAAAAGGCCATGAGGCTCTATAAGTTGGAATTTGATATCCGCAAGGCCATTCAGGCCCAGGAATTCGTGCTGTTCTACCAGCCGATCGTGGATATTACCAACGGTAACCGCATTGTGGCTTTCGAGGCCCTTGTACGCTGGAACCAGTCCAAGAGCAAGTTTATTTCGCCGGCGGAATTTATCCCCATTGCCGAAGAAACAGGACTTATTATTCCGCTGGGTGCCCAAATCTTGAAGATGGCCTGCATGCAGGCGAAATCTTGGGTTGATCAGGGATTTACCGATATTCAGGTGGCGGTAAACTTCTCGGCAAAGCAGTTCGCCCTGGACAACATGATCGACGATATCAAGCAGGTGCTGCTTGAAACGCATTTGAACCCGAAGAACCTGAAACTCGAAATCACCGAATACACGGCGGTTTGCGAAGCCGAAAAGACGGTAAAGCTTATGAACGCCCTTTCGAGTATGGGTATCCAGATTTCTATTGATGACTTCGGTACCGGTTATAGCAGCCTTTCTTACCTGAAGCGTTTCCCCATTCATACGCTCAAGATGGACAAGTCCTTTATTGACCATGTGACAGATGATGAAGAAGATGCTTCCTTTGCCCGTATGGTGATTGGCATTGCAAAATCCATGAATCTGGATTTGATTGCAGAAGGCGTTGAAACGGAAAGCCAGCTTGAGTTCTTGAAGGCCGAAGGCTGTAAGCTCATTCAGGGATTCTATTTCAGCAAGCCTCTTTCGGCAGAAAATGCTCGGGAATACCTGCAACAGCACTATATTGCTACGAAGGATCTTCCCGTTGCGGATTCATCGGTGAATGATATCCCCGTGATTGAAAGAAGCACGGTGGGAACGAACAATTATATCATGTAACAGCGGCGAGTATTTTCTCGACAGGCCCTGTAGAGTTCCTCTACGGGGCATTGCTTTACTTGGGCGAGAGCCTGCGCAATGTAGGGAATATAGCCCGAATGGCAGGGTTTTCCGCGGTAGGGGACGGGCGCCATGTAAGGGGCGTCGGTCTCCAGGAGCATCTGGCCCATGGGCACGAGGGCGGCCGCATCTCGGACATTCTGTGCGTTCTTGAAGGTCACGATTCCCGTGAAGCCCACGAAGATGTTGGCACCTTGGGTGCCGAGATCGAGCATCTGGGAGCAGAATTCGGGCGAGCCCGTAAAGCAGTGAACGTGAATGTTGGTGCCGCTTAAGTCGGCATTGTGGAGCACGGCAAGGGCATCGTCATCGGCTTCGCGCAGGTGCAGTACAAGTGGCTTTTTAGAAGCGAGGCCGAGTTCCAAGTGACGTTCGAATAGCTTGACCTGTTCGGCCTTGGTGTCTGCGCCGTAGTGGTAGTCCAGCCCGAATTCGCCACAAGCCACACACTTGGGGTGTTTCAGATATTCCAGCATGCGGGCTTCGTCTTCGGCCGTTTCCGTCAAGACATATTCCGGGTGAATGCCGTATGCGGCGTAGACATTGGAGTATTTCTCTGAAAGTTCCTTAGCGCGTTCAAAGTCCGCCGGGTCACATGCCACATGAATATAGGCTTCGGGCGCCTGGACGTTTTGGTCCGGGTCGTGGGCGAGGCGTGAAAACAGATCGCCGACAGCTTCGCCGGAATGCTGCTCGTAAGAATCCAAATGACAATGCGTATCGATGAACATAATTACCAATGTGTGGTGTGGAATGTGTGATGAGTAATGGGAAAAATTTTCATTTCACATTACACAATTCACATTACACATCATCAATATTTAACTTCCACGATTTCGTAAGTAATTAGTCCCTTCGGGGCTTGGACTTGCACCTGGTCGCCTTGCTTTTTGCCCATCAGGGCTTCGCCAACGGGGGACTTCATGCTGATGCGGCCCTGCAACGGGTCGATTTCCTTTTCGCCTACGATGCTATAGGTGCGCTCGCGCTTCGTCTTGATGTCCTTCATCTTGACTGTGGCGCCAAAGCGGATCGTGCCGTCGTCGCTTGCTTGCGATTCGACCACCTGGGCACCGTCCAAAATGCGGTCCAGTTCGCGGAGCCTGCGGTCAATTTCACGCACGCGCATGCGCCCGTACGTGTAGGCCGCATTTTCACTGCGGTCGCCTTCGGCAGCGGCTGCCTGCACCTGGTTAATCATCGCCGGGCGTTCTACGTATTTCAGGTGTTCCCATTCCGCCTTGAACTTTTCAAAGCCTTCTTTAGAAATTAGGTGTTTCATCGTACTAAATTTAGAATTTATCACATCTTTTAGAATCTGGTGTTGCAGATGCGTTGTAACTTTTTCTAAATTTGGCTCGCAATGATTCAATTTAAGCATAAGCGTATCGACCGCAACGAGTCGAAGTACAAGAGACTGAGCCGCATCTATTATAACCGCATGTTCCCCAAGCGGCAAGATGCCTTGAAAGTGGCTTGGTCCGTGGCGGCAGGCGTATTTATTGGTATTTGGCCGACAATTGGTGTCGCAATTATTTTGACCGTGGCGTTCTGTGCCCTGTTCAGGCTCCCGAAGGTGCCGGGGATTGTGTCTTCTTTCGTGGCAAACCCGCTTACTCAGTTCGGTTTCTTTTATCCGTCGGGTTACGCCATTGGTTGCAAGATTTTAAACCCCGAAAAGATCAATTTCGACTTTCTTTCGGAATTCGAAGGCCTTTCGTTCAAGAACTGCATTGCCGTGATTTCTCACCTGTGGCACGATGCGGCGGGGCATTTGGCGGCCTTTATGATAGGAATCACGATTGTGGCGGCCATTGGCGGTGCAATCTTCTTTTTCCTGGCCTATTTTATTGTAAATTATCGCAAGAAAAAGTGGTTGGATGCAAAGACAAGCTACATCCAGAGCTTGATTGCCGAAGACGAAGTTTTAATTAAAGCAGCACACAAAGGAAAACACCCTATGATGCACATTTACCCGTTCAAGGCTCTGCGCCCGGTAAACCCGGCCGAAGCCGAAACGATTTCCGCCCTCCCGTACGACGTGATGAACCGCGCCGAAGCAAAGGCCATGGCCGAAGGGCTTCCGCATTCCTACCTGCGCGTGACCCGTGCCGAATTGGAACTCCCTGATTCTGTGGATGCCTATGACCCGAAGGTCTATGCGCATGCCCGCGAAAACTTGGACAAGATGATTGCCGACGGCGTGATCGCTTACGACAAGAAGCCTTGCCTCTATGTTTACCGCCAGACCATGAACGGTCGTGAACAGTACGGTCTCGTTTGCTGCGTGCCCGCTGCCGACTACTTCAACGGCATTATCAAGAAGCACGAACTGACCCGCGCCGACAAGGAAGAAGACCGTCTGCGCCACGTGCTCGCCACCAACGCCAACACCGGTCCGGTGTTCCTGACCTACCGTGACCAGGGCCAGTTCGACGTGTTCGGTGCCGTGACCAAGCGTAAGCCCGTTTACGATTTCGTGAGCAAGGGCGACGGATTCGGCCACACCGTGTGGATTATCGACGATGATGCCGAAATCGAAGCCATTCGCAAGTCTTTCGAAGCCGTGCCGGTGAGCTACATTGCCGACGGTCACCACCGCAGTGCTGCCGGTGCTCGCGCCGCCAGCTTCCGTGCTGAACAGAACCCGAACAACACCGGTGACGAAGAATACAATCGTTACCTCGCCATTCTCTTCCCGAGCACCCAGCTCAAGATTCTCGACTACAACCGCGTGCTCAAGGACTTGAACGGCCGTACTCCGGAACAGCTCATGGACGAAATGAAGAAGGTGTTCGATATTGAAGCCCTTGACAAGATGCAGAGCCCGGCCAAGCAGAACCAGGTGAACTTCTACATGGGCGGGCATTGGTATGCTTGCACGTTCAAGGCTGAATTCCTCAAGAACCTCGGCCCGGTGGACAGCCTCGATGTGGCTCTCCTCCAGAAACTTATCTTGAAGCCGCTCTTCGATATCGACGACCCGCGTACTTCCAAGCGCATCGACTTCGTCGGTGGCATCCGCGGTCTCGGCGAACTGGTGAAGCGCGTCGACAGCGGTGAATGCGCCTGCGCTTTCGCTATGTATCCGACCACACTCGATCAGCTGATGAATATCGCCGATGCTGGCGAAATCATGCCGCCGAAGAGCACTTGGTTTGAACCCAAGCTCCGCGACGGTCTGCTGGTTCACTCGCTGGACTAATCGCTGGACAAAAGTAATTCAAAAGGTCGCGACTTTGTCGCGGCCTTTTTATATGGTATCAATTAGGCATGAACGTTTTGGTTCCACACGGATTGTACTAAAGTACTAAATGCTAGGCTCGGAAATAGGCTTGCAAGCAATCCTGCTTCACTCGCCTTACGCATTTATCGAAAATCACTAACGTGATTCCTGTTAAAAACAAATTATTATATACAGATTTTACGTTAGTAAAATCAGATCCGTGTGGCTATTTTTCTTCTGCTTTTTCCGTTCCTTCCGGAGCAAGGAGCGAGAGAATATATTCGATTGATTTGTCGAGGAAATTCTTGGCCGGAATGATGACTCGATCTTTAATGCGATCCGGCCATTCCATATAAAGCCCAATAATATCCTTATGGGTGAAGTAACCCATTTCGCGGGAATCCGAGCAGTTGGAACCTTTCAAGCATGTCAAGTAATAGCAGTCTTCTTCTATCACAATCTTGTTCAAAGGTTCGTCCAGATACTGTTCCGGTTCTTCTTTTGCAGGGGCTGCGGCGACGGCGGAATCTTTTTTAGTTGTATCTGTTTGAGTCGTGTCGGTCTTTGCTGATTTGCTCGAATCGGCGAGCGCGACTTTGATGGAATCGGTCTTAACGGAATCGCTGTCGGTTGAGTCTGCTGAAGCGCTTGGCGGGGGATTGAGTTCCAGCTTGGCTGGCTTCAGGCGGAATAGTTCTCGCTTGATTTTGATGGGGGCGTTACCCGGTTCGGCCTGACGGATCTGGAGCTCAATCAGGTAGCGGTCTTGCCAGGGCAAGAAGTCGACTTCTTTAAGGCTTACCTGACGGTTCGCAATCTTGGTGGCACCCACGCGGTCGATATTGATTTCGCGGTCGCCTTGCCAGAGTGTTGACTTGACTGCGATTTTTTCTCCATGGGTATGCAAGTAGGTCAGGATGTAATCTTGTTCTACTTCGTTTAATTTGTCGAAATAGAGAGTGTCTCCGGCCTTGGGAATATAGATGGTCTTGCTTTGGATAAACGCGTCTTCGCCCTTCCATGTGAAATTGCGATGGGGAGTGCGGACACGTCCCTTGTCGGTGATTTCGATGGTGTCGCCTGGCATGGCAAGAACCCTGCGGACCATGGTCTCTCCGCTTTTGAGCATTAGCCAAACCACATCTTGGTCTTTGACTTGGGCCAAACATTGGGGGAGTTTGCACATCCAGTGGGTGGATTGTTCCCTGAACTTGGGCGTCATGGAGGCGTCCATGATTTTCACCGGTGCAATGGCGTAGATTCGTCCGACAAAGGAGATGCCTAATACAATCAGCAAAAGCAGGAACAACAGAAAGATATGGCTCTGCGAATTTTTCCGCTGTAGCCTTTTTACCTTTCTGGAAAGTCCTGACATGAACAAATTAATCTCCGTTGTTGGTGGAATTGTCGCTCAAAGAAAGCACGGCGAGGAATGCCTTCTGCGGCACTTCGACAGAGCCGATGCTCTTCATGCGCTTCTTACCTTCTTTCTGCTTTTCAAGGAGCTTGCGCTTACGGGTGATGTCACCGCCGTAGCACTTGGCGAGCACGTCCTTACGGACGGCCTTCACCGTAGAACGGCTAATGATCTTGCCGCCGATAGCACCTTGAATTGCCACGTCGAACTGCTGGCGCGGAATAAGGTCTTTGAGCTTTACGCAGATGGCGTTGGCGTAGGTGTGGGCCTTGTCCTTGTGGATAATCACCGAGAAAGCATCCACCGGGTCACCGTTTAACAGAATATCGAGCTTCACCAGGTTGTTGCGCCTGTATTCGCTGGGAGCATAGTCGAGGCCTGCGTAACCGCGGCTCACGGACTTCAGTCGGTCGTAGAAGTCGAACATGATTTCGGCGAGAGGCAGGTTGTACTTAAGAATCACCTTTTCTTCGTCCAGGTATTCCATGGTCTCGAATTCGCCGCGCTTTTCTTCGCAGAGCGTCATGAGCGCCCCCACGAATTCCTTGGGCGTAAAGATCTGTGCCTTCACGTAAGGTTCTTCGATGTGGTCGTAGCGGCTTGCATCCGGGAGCTTCGAGGGGCTTTCGATTTTCACCATGGTGCCGTCGCTCATGTACACATGGTATTCCACGTTCGGCACGGTCGTGATGATGTCCACGTTGAATTCGCGGTCCAGACGTTCCTGCACGATTTCCATGTGCAGTAGCCCAAGGAAGCCGGTGCGGAAACCAAAGCCCAATGCTTCGGAAGTTTCCGGTTCCCAACTCAAGGCAGAGTCGTTCAAACGCAGCTTTTCCAAGGCTTCGCGCAAGTCCTTGTAATCTTCCGGGTTGATGGGGTAGATGCCGGAATAGATCATCGGCAAAATATCCTTGTAACCCGGGAGCGGTTCGGCAGCGGGGTTGGCGGAATCGGTCAAGGTGTCGCCGATTTTCACGTCGCTAATGGTCTTCACATTGGCAAGGACGTAGCCTACCATGCCTTCCGAAAGTTCTGGGCGCGGGTCGCGACGCATGCTGAAGGTTCCGACTTCGGTCACCATGTATTCGCCGCCGGTCTTCATCATCCTGATCTTCATGCCGGCCTTGAGGGTGCCTTCCACAATGCGGATATAGTTGATGACGCCACGGTAGGAGTCATACACCGAATCAAAGATGAGTGCCTTCAGGGGCTTTCCGCTGTCGCCCTTGGGGGCGGGAATTTCGTCGACAATCTTGTCCAGCACCTGTTCCACGTTCAGGCCTGTCTTTGCAGAAATGCGTGGAATCTTGTCGGGGTCGTAACCCAGAAGGTCGCCTACCAGCTGAGCAATGTGATCGGGCTGTGCGCCCGGAAGGTCCACCTTGTTCAGTACCGGGATGATTTCTAGGTCGTTTTCCAGGGCCAGGTAGAGGTTCGAAAGTGTCTGGGCTTCGATGCCTTGGCTTGCGTCTACCACCAGGATTGCGCCTTCGCAAGCGGCCAGGGAACGGCTGACTTCGTAGGTGAAGTCCACGTGCCCCGGAGTGTCAATCATGTTCAAGATGTATTCTTTGCCGTCGCGTTCGTAGACCATGCGGATGGCGTGAGCCTTGATGGTGATGCCACGTTCGCGTTCCAAATCCATATCGTCCAAGAGCTGGTTGGTCATCTCGTTTTTGGAGACGGTCTTGGTCAGTTCGATCATGCGGTCGGCAAGAGTAGATTTGCCGTGGTCAATGTGGGCGATAATGCTGAAATTTCTGATGTTGTCGTTTTGCGGCATAAGTGCGATAAGATTATCGGGTGAATCCTGCTTTTTTTCGGGCTAAATATAGAAAATGCGCATGTGGGCTTTGATAAAAAAAGCTATATTATCAATATAAAACAAAGATGTGCACCATCAATCATGGTTGATATGAAAAGACCTTTAGTTCTTGTCGCCCTTGTTTCAGCTCTTGTTCTTGGCTTCTTCAGTTTTGGATTTGCCGAAGGAAAGGTTTTCAACAAGGATTACTCCGGTATTAAGTCAATTGAAGCTACCATTGAAACCCACGAAGGAAAGATTCTGTTGAGTCTTGATTTTAAAGCGGCCCCGAATACGGTTGCCAATTTTGTGGATCTTGCAAACAAGGGCTTCTATAACGGTTTAACCTTTCACCGCGTCATTCCTGGTTTTATGATTCAGGGCGGTGACCCCGAGGGCAATGGCAGAGGTGGTCCTGGTTATTCCATTGACGACGAAATCAGCTCTTTAAAGCATGAAGCCGGAGTTATTTCCATGGCTAATCGTGGCCCGAATACGAACGGCTCGCAATTTTTCATCACGCAGACTCCGCAGCACCATCTGGATGGCAAGCATACGGTTTTCGGCAAGGTTCTTGAAGGCGAAGATGTAGTTTGCCGTATTGAACAGGATGATAAAATTATTAACATCACTATCGTGGAAAAGAAGTAATCTATGAGTTCTAAAAAAGCACCGTCCAAGGCAGCCAAGGCTCCGGCAAAGAAACCCGCTGCTAAGCCTGCAAAGAAGACCGCTCCTGCTAAACCTGCAGCCAAGGCCCCGGCAAAGAAACCTGTTGCCAAGCCAGCAAAGAAGGCCGCACCGGCAAAGCCTGCCAAGGCCCCGGCAAAGAAGCCTGCTGCTAAACCTGCAGTCAAGGCTCCGGCAAAATCTGCCAAGCCCGTTGCAGCTCCGAAGGCTAAGGACTCTAAGAAAACTGTTGCCAAGGTTGCCGCAAAGCCGGCTGCCAAGGCCGTTGCCCCTAAGGCAGCTGCCAAGCCTGCAAAGAAGGCTGCACCTGTAGCCGTCAAGCCTGCTAAGGCTGCTCCGGCTGCAAAGTCCGTCGAGAAGGCTCCCGTGAAGGCTGCCGCTCCCAAGGCCGCTGCAAAGCCCGAACCGAAAGCAGCTCCTGCAAAAAAGCCTGTGGAAAAGCCCGTCGAAAAGGCTCCCGCAAAGGTTGAATCCAAGCCTGTTGCAAAGCCTGTAGAAGTTGAACCGGCCGTGGAAGAAACTCCGGTTGTAGAGAAGAAGTCCAAGAATGCTCCTGACTACGCTTATGCCGTGCTCCTCCAAGGTGTGAAGCGCCTTTCGAAGACGATCATGTTCATCAAGGTGGATGAATCGGAAGACCGTTCCAACAAGAAGAAGATGTCCAGCGATGTCAAGAACCTTGACATGAAGCCGACCTCTGCTATCCGCCACAAGTCTTCTCTTGCTGAAGAAACGCAGGAAGAACTGACGGAACGTATCCTTAAGGAACTGGAAGAACAGAACAAGATGTTCGAACGTGAAGCAGCCACGCAGATGTGCACGCGCTGCAACCGTAACCTGGTATCCCCGGAATTCTGGGTCGACAAGCATCTCGGCCTCTGCGAAGAATGTGTCGCCATCCTTAAGCTTGGCCAGTCCAGGGAAGCCCGTAAGGTGGAATACCAGCTGGGTGCCATGGACGGCGACTCTCTGGATGAAGAAGATGACGATATTATCGGACCGGACGCCGACGACCTGAAGGCCGCCGAAGAAGATCTCGCCGATATGGAAGATTAGTCCTTTCTGGATTGATGGTGAATCTGCTTCACCCTGACGTTTAAAAAATCCGCTCCCGGTTCGACCGAGGGCGGATTTCTTTTATAAGCGAGTTTTTCGATGGGCGGGCGAGCGGGCCTGCTTCGGTTAGTTCACCTTACGCATGACGCCGATGAGCTTGCCTGCGATAGAGAAGTGCTTGTCCTTCTTGACAATGATCGGGCGGTAACGCGGGTTAGCCGGACGCAGTTCGATATGGTCTGCGGCGGGGTGATAATACTTGACGGTAGCTTCGTTGTCGACCTGGGCCACGATGATTTCGCCTCGGTCAGCCGTCTTTTGCTGGCGAGCGAAAATCAAGTCGCCATCGAGAATGCCGGCGTTGATCATGGAGTCACCCTTGACGCGGAGCGCAAAGACATCGGAACGGCAAGCGAGGAAGTCGCGGTCGATGGTGACGGTGCCTTCGAGGTTCTGCACTGCAAGAATCGGCGTACCGGCAGCGACGCGGCCCACGATAGGAATTTCAATGGTATTGGTCGGAGCTTCCGATGATTCGTTGTTGCCGCTGTCGACCACTTCGATGCCACGGCTGAGTCTGGGGGAGCGGTTGATGTAGCCCTTCTTGATGAGGGCGGCGAGGATGGAACGGACGCCGTTTGTCGAAGAAATTTCGAAATGGTTGCCGATTTCGCGGACGGTAGGCGGCATACGGTTTTCCTTGGAATACTTCTTGATGTATTCTAAGATTTCTTCTTGACGAGTGGTTAGCTCTTTGCGTTTGCTGTTGTTTTCCATAAGTTGGACCTCGCTTTTGTAAATTACATATACAAATATAATGCACAATTGGGCAATTGTCAATAGGTTCACTGCACAAAATTTCATTATTTTACATACAAAATGAAAAAGCCCGCCTTAGGCGAGCTTGCAAGGGGCTATGTAGAGCCGGATTAATGTACCGGCGGGAAGAACAGGTAGGCGATTGCGATTGCGGCAATCACGCCGGCGGCATCGGCAATCAAGGCGCATGTGACGGCGTGGCGGGTCTTTTTGACGCCTACGGAACCGAAGTAAACGGCGATGATGTAGAACGTTGTATCGGCAGCACCCTGGAACATGCAGCTTAGGCGGCCTGCGAAGCTGTCCGGGCCAAGAGTCTTCATGGCATCGATCATCATGCCGCGGGCTCCGCTTCCGCTCAAGGGTTTCATGATGGCGGTGGGGAGGGCTGGCACGATATCGTTACCGACTCCGCAAAGACCCAGCACCCAGGAGACTCCGTTCAGTAATAGGTCCATGGCTCCGCTGGCACGGAATACGGCCACGCCTACAAGGATTGCCACCAAGTTCGGGATAATCATGACGGCGGTGTGGAAGCCATCTTTAGCGCCCTCTACAAAGGCTTCGTAGGCCTGGATCTTCTTGTACACGGCAAGGCCCAGGAATGCCACGATAATGCCGAATAGTGCGATTCCGCTAATCAAGAGGCTTGTAGTACCGATAGCTTCTGCGCTCAAATGGCTGAAGTAGACCATGATCGAAATGACGCAGGCCGAAAGCCCGGCGAGCCAGGCAACGGTGACGGGATCTTTGAGTTTAACCTTCTGGAAAAAACTCAGGGCAAAAATGCCGGCCAAAGTGCTAAAGAACGTAGAAAGCAAAAGCGGAAGGAATACGTCGCTGGGATTTGCGGCTCCGAGCTGGGCGCGGTAAGTCATGATGCTTACAGGAATTAACGTAAGGCCGCTGGCGTTGAGCACCAGGAACATAATCTGGGAATTGCTTGCAACGGACTTATCTTCGTTCGGGTTGATTTCTTGCAACTGCTTCATGGCCTGCAGGCCCATGGGAGTGGCAGCGTTGTCGAGCCCCAGCATGTTGGCGCTGATGTTCATGAGCATGGTGCCGATGACCGGGTGATTCTTGGGAATCTCAGGGAACAGGCGGCTGAACAGCGGTGAAACAATTTTGGCGAGAATCTGCACGGCTCCGGCTTTTTCGCCGATTTTCATGATGCCGAGCCAAAGGGAAAGGATTCCGGTAAGGCCGAGGGCGATTTCGAAGGCGGTTTTCGACATGTCGAAGGCACCGAGGATTGCCTTGTTGAAAATTCCCGAATCACCGAACGCAAGCCACTGAACCATGCAAGCGACAAAAGCGCCAAAGAAAAAAACGAGCCAAATGATATTTAAGACCATAGCATAAAAATAGCAATAATGAAACAATATGGAAAGCGATGAGCCCCAATAAAAAGCGGACCTGTTGGATTAACCAACGGTCCGCTCTTGTTTATTTAGATGTTGCGATTTTTAGTACTCGAATCCGCAAGCGGACATTGCGCTACTCTCGCTAATTTCGGAGCAGCTGCTAGACTTGCAGGAATAGAACGATTCGTCATCGTAGCAAGCATAGACGCCCGAACAAACTTCAACGTATGTGTCACAGACACTATCGATAGATCCAGATTCTTTTTTGGATGAGGGAGAAGATGATTTGCCACCGTTAAGTTCTTTAAGCAATTTATCCATGCCGTCGCTAGGATTGTTTCCAGCGGGGTTTTGAATGCTCTTGTCTGCGATACGGGGACCGCTCGGATTTCCTTCTGCGGAGCAACCGAAGAGAGCGATTAAGCTTGCGATCAATGCAATTTTGATAATCTTATTCATTCTTTTATCCTCCGATTAGAAAGAAAGGGTTCCGCTGAAGTTTCCGATGAGGCCTTCCCATGCTGCGGAGGTCAGGTCTTCTGCAACAGATGCTTCAACAGAGAGGTTCTTGTACTGGAAACGGGCGCCGGCTGTTGCGATCGTAGCGTTGGTCTTCATTCCCATGATAGAAATGTTGGTGATTTCCTTGGCGTTCGGCGTGTCGTAGTTGGTTGTGTATTCGTCGCTTGCGTAGGAGAATACTTCCCAGTTGAAAGCGGCGCCACCGAAGATGATCCAGTTTTCAGAGACGTTCATTTCAGCAAGGATGTTCGGGCTGGTGTACAGGCCGAAGATGCTGTAGCTGTCCTTTGTTTTGGCACCCTTGTTGTCCAGTTCGTCGAAGAAGACGAGCGGGAGGCGAGTGTTCAATCCGAGAAGAACGCGGGATTCAGCATTGGAAAGAACCGGGAAACCGATGTTGAAGTACGGCTGGATGAGGGTGTTTGCTGTGGGGCCGGTTGCTTCTCTTGTTTCCTTGGCACCGTTGGCACCAAAGTCAACATCCTTGCTGAAGTCCTTGTGACGGACAACTGCGGCACCGACAGACCATGCAAGCGCGCTGCCAGACGGACCGTTGGTGAGGGCGAGGCTTCCGCCCAGATCCCAGTAGTCTTCGTCGTGTTCAATGTCGCCGCTTTCGGTGTCGGTTTCGAGAGCATAGGTGTTCCAGTAGGCGTTGATAGTGAGGTCAATGCCGCCGAGAGGTGCTGCGAAGGTTGCACCGATGTAGTCGTTGGGCTTCGTTACTGACACGTCGCGTTCGCCCTTGCTGTTATCGCTCTTAACTTCGCCGGAGCCCCACTTCTTGTCGAGGGCTACATCGACAGTCACACCAAAGGCCTTGGTAGCAATACCTGCTGTAAACATACCGAGGTTTGCTCCGTTGCGGTCAAAGGCGAGCAAGTAGGTCATGCTGCCCGAGCCGAGAGCGAGTGCGCCGTACTTGTCGGTGGGTTCCACATAGAAAAGCTTGCTGCCGGCCATCTTGTAAGGCACGGCCATGTTACCACGGACGGTAGAGGCTGCGGCTTCGTTGCCGACAATGTTATAGGCGCGACCGTGAAGAACGTTGAGGCCCGTTGCCTGTTCTGCAGGAGCAGGTGCGGCGGCTTCTTCGGGTTCAGCAGAAAAGACCGGGGCTGCAGGAGCCGGTTCAGCGGCGGGTGCCGGAGCGGCAGGAGCTTCTTCTTCCTGGGCGGCTTCGGCTGCAGCGGGAGCGGAATCTTCTTCGTATTCGTCATCGTAATCCTGAGCAACCGCAGCAGATACTGCTAGCGCAGAGATTACAGAAATAAGCTTAATATTCATTAAAATCTCCTTACGAGATGGTTGGGGGTTTTAGGGCAATATAATAAAAAGGTTACGGCGCTTCAAGCCATAACCTTGTATGTTGTTTATAATTTTCAATACACAGTATTGAAAAAAGTTTACTTTGTAAAACTACTTTTTCGGTTCGATAACTTCCATGCCGTTCATGTACGGGCGGAGCACTTCAGGAATGACGAGAGAACCGTCTTTCTGCTGGTAGTTGTCGCAGATACCGACCATTACGCGCGGGGTGGCGAGGCCAGAACCGTTCAAGGTGTGAACGTAGACGTTCTTACCACCGATCTTGGTCTTGATGTTGGCGCGGCGAGCCTGGTAGTCTTCGAAGTTGGAGCAGGAGCTGACTTCGAGCCACTTCTTTTCGACCGGAGCGTAAACTTCGAGGTCGTAGCACTTGGCGGCACCGAAACCGAGGTCGCCCTTGCAGAGGGCCAGGCGGTGGTAGGGGAGGCCGAGCTTTTCGAGAAGCATTTCACCGAAGCGGGTGAGTTCTTCGTGGTCTTCGTAGCTGCGATCCGGATGGGCGAAGTAAACCATCTCGACCTTGTTGAACTGGTGCAGGCGGAGAAGACCGCGGGTGTCCTTGCCGTAGGAGCCGGCTTCGCGGCGGAAGCAAGCAGAGTAGGCGCAGATGCGCTTCGGGAGCTCGGATTCCGGAATCACTTCGCCGGCATAAAGGTTGGTCAGCGGCACTTCGGCGGTCGGGATGAGGAACAGGTCGTCGTCCTTGTCGCAGCGGTACATGTCTTCTTCGAACTTCGGGAGCTGGCCCGTGCCGCGCATGGTATTGCGGGTCACCAGGTACGGCGGAGTGAATTCTT
>JAEEGK010008562.1_pt1 | contig 24099 bp, 18 predicted proteins | sample 8958771 | NCBI WGS metagenome assembly JAEEGK01 (sample SAMN16246547, study PRJNA631951) | gut metagenome | biome: gut microbiome; feature: rumen; material: SC-attached | host: Bos | place: Iran: Karaj | collected 2018-10
ATTTCATCATATTCTTTTTGTCTTTTTTTATAGTTAATTTTTTGTTGTTGTTTTTTATTAAAAATATTTTCAAAAACATATGAAGGATTATTTAAATATGTAATATTCATTTAAAAAAAAATTAATTATAAAAATAATTAAAATTAAAATAAATATAAAAATAAGTAATATTGTTTTATAAAATAAAAAATATATAAATAAACAAAAGGAAAAATTTATTTTTATTTAGTTACATTTGGTAATGACTCAGTTATATCAAAATCAGATTCATTTTTTTTATTTGAATTTAATTTTGCATAATTATCAATTTCTTTATAATTAACAATTTCTTCATTTTCATCTTCCTCTTTTTTTAAATTTTTTTTATTTTCATTTTCATCTAAAGAATAATCCTTTTCATCATTATTTTCCTTATTTCTCTTTGTTTCTTTTTTTTCTATTTCAATTTTTGATTTATCTTCTTCTTCTAAATTACTTTCTTTTTTTTTATTTTTTATTGGAATATATTCTTCTTTTTCTTCATTTTCAATATATATTGATTCATCTTTTAATTTATTATTTAACATTTCTTTAAGTTCTTCTTCATTTTTTTCTTCTTCTTTTTTTTCTTCTTCATCATTTTTTTCTTCTTCTTTTTTTTCTTCTTCATCAATTTTTTCTTCTTCTTCATTTTTTTCTTCTTCTTCATTTTTTTCTTCTTCTTCTTTTTCTTCTTCTTTTTTTAACTCTTTTTCAATTTCTTTTTCATCATTTTTTACTTCTTCTTTTTCTTCAATTTTTTTTCCTTTTTTATCTTTATTTTCTTCTTCAATATTTTCATTAATATATTTTTTATTTTCTTCAATTTTTTTATCTATACTATTATCATTATCTTCATCTTCTTCATCAATTTTTTTTTGTTCATCATTATTATAATGAGTCTTTTTTCCTTTAACATCAACTCCAGTAGCAAAAAATAAATTAGCATTTTCTTGATTTTTTTGTTCAATTAATTGATTTAATTCATCTTCTAATTTTTTAATTTCTTCTTCATAATTACTTATTTTATTTTTATATTTTTCATTTTTTTCTTTTTCTTCGTTTAAAATTTCATTTAATGCTAAAATTTGAGATTTTTCTTTATCTAAATTACTTTCAAATTTAATTGTTTTATTTTGCTCATCTTTAAATTGTTTTTCTAATTTTTTTACCATTCCTTTTAAATCTGTACTTTGCTTATTTATTTTTTTATTCAATTTATTAATATTTTCATTATTTTTCTTATTATCATTTTGTTCATTTATATTTTCTTGTTTTTTACTCTTTAAATCTTTATCTAAATCTTCAATTTTTTTTTCTAAATTTTTAATATTATTATCAACAATATTAATTTGTCTATTTTTATTTTCTATTTTATCTTCAAAATCCATATTTTGATCACATAATTTATTTATTTCTTTTTCTAATTCTTCCTTTGTTAATATTTTTTTTCCTTTATTATTTATATTTTTTAATGTTTCATTATTTTTTTTTAATTCCATTTCAAGATGAGAATTATTCATTAATATTTCTTCATTTTTTCTTTTATATGAATCATATTGTAATTTTAATTTCCTTATTTGATTTTTAAAATGTGCATTTTCATTTGATATTTTATCTATTCTATTTTTATTTTCTTCATATTTAATAGTAAAGTATTCATATGCTTGTTTTAAATCATTTAATCTTGATAAATGTTTTTCATTTGCTTCATTTAATTTTGAATATTTTTCTACTTTTTTTTCATTTTGTATTTTTTCCATTTCATTTTCTTTTAATTCATTTTCTTTTACTAATACAATATTTCTTTTTATTAATAAATTAGCTAATTTATTTGATTTTGAATTTTTTCCTATTGAATTATTTCTTGATTTTTTTCCTTTTTTTTTATTTAAATTATTTATTATTTCTTCTGATTTTTCTTTATCATTATTTTTTAATGAAATATTTGAATCATCTTCATTTTTTTTATTTTCAATATTATTTGCTTCATTTTCATTCTTATTATCATCTTGAATTTTATTATTATTTTCTTTATTTTTATAATTTGATAAATTAGTTTTTTTTTCAAAAAATTGATTTATTTCTTTTTGAATTGAATTACCACATATATTAATTATCCTTTCAACCGCACGTAAATTATTATATAATTCATTTTCTCCTTCTGCAGTCTCAATTTTTAAATGTAATAATTCTTGTCCTTTTGTTTTTACTTCCATTTTTAATTTTAATAATTCTTCTTTTACTTTTTCATAATTAATATTAAATTTATCACTTTCTGCAGGAGATAAATTAAATGTGTAAAAATCTGAATATGTTTGAGATTTTCCTTTTATATTTATTGGGTTCAATTGATTAGGTTTATTCATTTTTTTTTGTTTTTTTTTTGATTTAAATTTATTTAATTAAATAATAATGTAAATTGAAAATAATTGTATTAAAAAAATGAATTCAAATAATTCAAATAAAAAATTCGATATATTAAAACATTCAAGAAAAAATAATCCTTTAAGTTATTCAAATGATGTTGTACGTTTAACAAAAGACAATATTGAAAAAAATAATAAAGAATCATCATTTAAAATAAGTCGAGAAAATAGTTTTATAAAAATAAACCCAAAAAATACTTTTTCTAAACCAAAAACAGATAAATCATTACCATTAATAGTATCAAAACAACAATCAAGAGTAACTTTAAATAGTAATTCTATTTCTCCAGTGAAAAAACAAAATCAAAGATATAATAAAGAAAATGAATTTCTAGATTATATAAATTTAATTCCAATTAAAGATAAAAATACAAATATATTATCAAATTCAACTTCTAAAATAAATAATAATAATTTATCACATTCTGCTTCAAAAAATAATAATGAATTTAGAAAAAAAAATAATAATAAAAATATAAAAAGTACATTTAACTTCTCTTCACATATAAAAAAAATTTATACAAATGAAAATAATAAAAAAAATATTGATAAAGTTATCTTAAGTCCAATAGAATTACCAAATCATATGTTAAAATCTGATGATGATTTAGATGATGATGATAAAAATAAAAAAGAAAATAATATAACTAAAATAATAGAAGATGCAAAGAAAAATAATAAAAAATTAATTTTAGGAAAATCAAATGAATTTGAAGGAAGAAAAAAAAAAAAATATCATACAAATATTGTAAGAATTTACTCAGATGATGATGAAGAAGAAAAATTGATATTTGAAAAAATAAAATTTAAAGCTTTTCCTTATTCAAAAGCAGGAACATTAGAAAATGGAATAATGAAAACAAATCAAGATTCAATTTTAATAATAAATAATATTTTTAATTTAAAATTTGATATTTTTGGTATAATGGATGGTCATGGATTAAATGGACATTTAGTATCAAATTTTGTAAAAGAACAAATAAAAGAAATATTCACAAATCAAAAAACTTTTATAAGTAAAACAACATTTGGAAATTTAACAGAAGAAGAAATATATAAACAATTAATAAAAAATAACAATTCACTAATAAAAAAAATATTTCAAAAAATAAGTAAAAATTTAGCATATCAAAGATTTGACATATCAAATTCAGGAACAACATGTAATCTTTTAATTCATTTAAATACATTTTTAATATGTATAAATATAGGAGATTCAAGAAGTATAATATTAAAATTATTAAATTCATCTAAATCAAATTTTGAATATGAAAAAATGTCATTTGATCATAAACCAAATATAGAAAGTGAAAAAAAAAGAATTGAATTATTAGGAGGAGAAATAAGACAAAATATAAATTTAGAAACAAATGAATTTGATGGACCATTTAGAGTTTATTTTAAAAATGAAAAATTTCCTGGGATTGCAATTAGTAGAAGTATAGGTGATTTTGATGCTGAAAAAATTGGAGTTATTTGTGAACCTGATATTCGTGTTAAAATTATGGAAAATTCTTTTAAAATTGGAATTTTAGGTTCTGATGGTTTATGGGATGTTATGGATGAAAATGATATTATTAATATTTGTAAGAAATATTGGAAAAAAGATCTTTTTGATAATATTTCTATGGAAATTGTTGATGAATGTGTTAAAAGATGGGAAAAAAATTTTTTTGAAAGAGATGATATTAGTGTTATTGTTGTTGTTATTAATTATTTTAAGAAAAGGTGAGATTTTTTTTATTTTGCTATTTTTATTTTTTCTTATTTATTTTTATGGAATATAAATTTTTTTATAATTGTATTTATTGGAACAAAAATTAAATTGGTTTTATTTATATTATATGAAAATATAAATTGATTAATTCATAAAATTTCTTTATTTTAGAATAAAAGTTTTTTAATATTAATTATTTACATATTATATTTTCAAGAATTAATTAAATTTATTATAATGGAAAAGTATTATAATATTTTAAATTAAATTATAAATCATCATTTAGTGGATTAAGTAAATAACCAACATGATTATTATTTCCATTATTATTATTTCCATTAATATTATTAACATTATTATTATTATGAGTCCTAAAAATATAAGCCCAAAACATTCTCCCAAGAAAATAATTTCCATTTCTATCAGAACCAATAGATTCCATTACTAATTTAACAGAATAAATAACACTACCAACAATAGTAACAATTAAAGAAAAAGAAAGAGAAAACAAAACACAAATCACAGTACTAAAATTAATTATTCTATCTTGATAATTATGTGAACTACAAGTAAAAGAAACTTCTTTAAAGTAATAAAAACATAAAAAACAAGAAGCTAATAAATAAGGTCCAAATATAATATAATTATAATAAATGAATATATCAAAAAATTTATTAGTAAAAGTTTCAATATTAATTACTAATCCTAAACTTAAAATTGTTGCACTTAGTCCAGAAAAAACACCAAAAAAAGAAAAAAATAAATCACCAATTTTTTGATATTTAATACATTGATTAAATATTTCTTTTGGATATTTTTCATAGGCATTTGTAATTGAATTAAATATATCAAAAACTTGTATTAAATCTAAAATTACTAAAATTAAAGAAACAAAAAAAATAACTTTTAAAGTTAAATTATAAGCATATAAATCAGGTTCATTTTCCATTATATTAAAAAAAACTATTTAAAAAAATTAAAAATAAAAATAAAAACAATAAAATTAAAATAAAAAAAAACTTTTAAATACTTTTATTTAAAAAAAATTTTATTTTTTTAAAGTTTATAAAACAAGAAATAACAATCTTCAATTTGGAAAAAAATAAAATTTTCAACTTCAAAAGAAAAAGCAACTGAAAAATCTTTTCCAATAACACATTGCCATTCAGGTAAAAATTCATTATCTAATTTTTCTTTAACATAATCAGACATTTCTTTTTCAGCAGTAAATTTTTTTAAACTTTCAAATCCTAATTCAAAAGATCTTTGTTTTATTTTATTAGTAACATCAAATTTTAATAAATTTGGTCTTACTTGTTTTCCATTATAATCATATAATTTATCTTCATATTTTTCTTCTTCTTTATCTTCTTCTTTTTCTTCATCTGCATTTATTATTTCTTCTTCCATATTTAAAATTTCTTCTTTATTTCCTTCTTCCTTATTTTCTTCTTCTTTATTTTCTTCTTCTTTATTTTCTTCTTCTTTATTTTCTCCTTCTTTATTTTCTCCTTCTCCTTCTTTTTTCTCTTCATCTTTTTTTTCTTCAGTTTTTTCTTCAGTCTTTTCTTCTTTTTTTTGATCATCTTTTTTTTCTTCTGTTTTTTCTTCTTTTTTATCTTCTGTTTTTTCTTCTTTTTTATCATCTGTTTTTTCTTCTGTTTTTTCTTCTTTCTTTTCTTCTGTTTTTTCTTCGGGTTTTTCTTCTTTTTTTTCTTCTGGTTTTTCTTCTTGTTTTTCTTCTGGTTTTTCTTCTGGTTTTTCTTCTTCTTTTGGTTGATTTTCATCTTTCTTTTCATCTTCTTGTTTTACTTCTTCTTCTGGTTTATTTTCGTTTGGTTGATCTGACATTAAGTTATAAAATTTAATTAATTAATAAAAAAATAAAATGTTAAATTTAAAAATTTAATAACAAAAAAAAATTTTTTAGTATAAGTAAATCATATTTACTATTTTTTTTTTTATTCAAATTTTAAAATTTTAATTTTTTATATTATTAAATAATTAAAAAATGAATTTTAATCCAAATAACTATACATCAACAACAGGAAATTTATATAATGAAACAAAATATAATAATGAGAATTTAAATCGTGATTTATATAATACAACTCAAAATTTTCAAGATTATAAAGGTTCACCAATTAATACTTCAAGTATGATTTCAGGTAATACAACTTCATATGAAATAACTGATAAAAATACATTTCATAATCATTTTATTAGAAATAATAATGAAAATCAATCTTTTGAAAGAAGACAACAAATTGTTGAAGAAATAAAAAATGAATATTTAAATAAAGAACCTAATTATATTATTCAAGAAAATATTATTAGAAATGATTATAAATCAAATAATCCAATTTTAATTAATAATAAAAATAATCAAGATGATAATGATGAATTAGTACATTTAACATCAAAAAAATTTATAAATGTTGAAGAAAATAATCAAGAAGAAAAAAAAGAAAATACTCTTAATAAATTTCCAGATAAAAATATTAATAATAATATAATTAATAATAATAATAATGAAATAAATACTCAAATTAATAATTCTAATCAAATTAATAATAGGAATGAAAAGATTAATATTCCTTTAAAAGATAATAATGTTACTACACAATTTAAAGTTATTTTTCCTAAAGAAAAAAAAGGAATTGAAGAACTAAATGATGTTACAGAAGAAAGAACTGAAAATTATATTTCAATGGAGAATGAAATAAATAAAATTACAGAATCAATAGAAAAAGAAAAAACAAATGATAATAAAAAAAATATAAAGAAAAATAAAAATAAAAATGATAAAAAAGAAAAAAAATCAAAAAGTAAAGGAAAGAAGAAAAAATATTTTGATTCGTCAAAATTAAATAATCAAAAAATTGTTCCTTCATTTAAATATTTTTCTTCATTAGAAGAATTAAATCCATATTCAAATGAAGAAAAAATAATAAAATTATTTGAAAATAATCTAAATTTATATCAAGAATTAGTAGAAGCAAAAAACAAAATAGAAATATTAAATGAAGAATTAAGAAGAAAAGAAGGAGAAAGTGAAGATAAATTTAGAGGATATTTACTTGATGAAAATGATAAATTATCAAAAAAAAATATAGAAAATGAAAGAGTAATTGATTATCTTTTAAGAAAATTAAATATGAAAAAAAAACCAAAAAGAACAAAAAATAATTCAAAAATATATAATTATAATGATATAAAAAATGAAGTAAAAAATGAAAGAAGATCAAATTCAGGAAAAAAATATTATAATACAAATATATTTAATGAATATAATAATACTTCATTAATAAAAAGTAATAATTATGAAAATGATTTTTCAAATTCAAATATTAATATCGTTCATCATAAACATAAAAAGAAAAAATCATCTTCTAAATTAAAATCACCAAGAAAAGTAAAATCACCAAAAAGAGAATTATCTCTTGCAGATTTAGATAATAATGATATTATAGAAGAAAGGAAAAAAAAAAGAATAAAAACAAGTAAAAATTCAAAAGGTCATAGAATGATGAGAAATTATAATAATACTGATTTTTTTGATTATTATAATTCAAAAGGTGTTGATAGAACTAAAACTTGTTATGCTTGTTTATTTGGAAATAGTAATTATTATAAAGGTTATAGTCCAATTGCTTGTTCTCCTAATTATAAATAGTTTTATTTTATTGATTTGATAATAACTTTTTTTTTGGTTTTATAATTAAAAAAAAATTTTTTTTTTAATTTTTTTTATTATTTTTTTTATTTTTTTTATTTATATTATTATTAATTATTTCGTGTTAAATGCTAATAATGAATTAATTATAAACAGACATTATTATAAAGTAAAATTAATATTTTCATTCAAACTTACCTTTACTCATTATTTTTCTTATTTTTTTCTTCTTCTTTAAGAATTCTTCCTAAAATAGTAGGAATATATTTTATCTTTTCTTTTACAGAACTATTACTATGCATAAAATTAAAACAAAGACCATTAATTTCATCTGAATTAGAATTACTACTACTGTTATGAATATTAGTATTTGCTTTTTTTATTTTTTTCTTTTTAATATCCATTATTTTATGAGGAAATATTTTTTCTAAATCATCAATAAAACTACTTTCATTACTATTAACAAAATTTTCTACTTTAATATCTTCTTCTTTTGAATCATAATTTTCTAATGAAGTATCAATTTGTTCCCATGAATAATATTTATCTGATAATAAATTAATTATTAAATATTGTGTTTTTGGTGAATAATCATTTAATATTTTATCAGAAACTTTATTTAAATGTAAAAAATTTCTTCCTTCAAAATTATCATCTTCATCTTGTTCTTCATTTATGATTTTTTTTATATCAACTTTGAAATGATGTCTTTTATGACTTTGACTTCTTTTTAATTTTGGTGTGTCTGATATTATTTTACTTTTTAAATTTTTTTCATCTTTAAATATACTGTATGATAAATTTAAACTTCCTGGAATATTATTTTCTATATTAGTTGAAACATTTGATGTTTGTTTTGTTGCAATTTTAGTGTTTGTATTTACATTTGTGTTTGTTAAAGATGATTTATTTTTATCCAAAAACATTTTAATAATTAAGAAAATTTTATTGAAATATAATTAATTATAGTCAAAGATAATAAAATGAAGATTATAAACAATTAAAAAATAATATTTCAATATAAATATCATATTACAATTTTATATTATAAATCAAAAAAAAAAATAAAAAATTCTACTTACAAAAAAAATTAACAATAATACAAATAATTAAAATAATAAAAAATACTCCATAAAAATTTATTATTACCTTTTCCATTCTAAAAATATAATAACAACACTAATATCATCAACTTTTTTCATATTTTTTTTCCATTTTTCACGAGCTAATTCTTCTAATTCTCTACAAGCAGCAAAAGAATTATTATCTCTTGAATGTTTTCTAACAACATCACCAACTTCTATTTCAGTTAAATATTTCCATAAAGATAAAGTACCAATAACACAAACTTTACCTCTATCTACTTTTAAATTAGATTCTACAATTTCAGGTTCTGAAATTATTCCTAATTCTTTTGCTTGTAAATCACCTAAACTTCTTGTAATATTTAATTTAATAAAATTTTTTAAATATGCTTTTTTTGTTTTTTCAAATTTATCTTTTTCTTGTATTTTTTCTAAATAATTCATATTTTTACCAAATAAATTGTGATTATCACTTAGTTTATTTATAAGATTATTATTATAAACATTATTATTATTTATATTTATAAATGAATTATTATTTGAAATATTTTCTTCATTTGAATTATTATTTAATGAGTTTTTTCTTTCTAAAATTCTTTGTGCTTCACTTGGTCTATCTGGAACATGTGCATATGATAATTTAACATAATGTGAATTTGAATATAAAACACATTTACAATCTCCACAATTTGCACAATATAAAAAATTATTTGAATTATTTGGATATAAAACTAAACAACATGTTACTCCACTAAAATCAACATCTAAATTTAATATATCTTTATTGTTTATTAAATAATTTTGACAATTTATAAAAGCTTCTGTTAAAATTGAATAATAATTATCTCTACTTAAACAAACTTTAATTAAATTACTATTTTCAAAATAATCTATAAAAAAATCTTTTACAACTCTTGATATTTGTAATGCATTATTTCCATGACCATCAAATACACCAAATAAAGATATTGAACCTAATTTTTTTGAGATAAAATTAACTTTTGAAAAACTAGAATCTTGTCCTCTTTTTATTAATATTTTTTTCTTTGGAAATAAAAAAGGATTTAAATCTCCTTTTTTATTATGAGGATTTAATTTTAAAGAATTTTTTAATAATTTATGTGAAATATCATATTTATTTCTTTTATATCCTCTATTTCTACTAAAGTCACTTGCTCCTTTTACTATATAAGTTGATTCTCTTGATGAATGATCTAATATTGGAAATATTGGTAATTTTATATTATTTAATCCATTTTGATTTATTATAGTTTGACTTTTACTTTTATATAATCTTGAAGAATTTAATAATGGAATTTTCTCATTAAATTCTTTTTTTGATGTTAAATTTAATACCATTGAATTGTTTTTATTTACTTTTATTTTTTGAATTTTTGGATGTTTTGTAGATGAAGATGAAGATTTTGAACTATTTAATATTGATTTCGAAAAATTTAATAATATTTTTCTTATATCGTTATTTTGGATTAATTTTAAATTTTTTTGTTTTAAAAATTCACTAATTTGAAATGATGAATTATCTGATTTTTTTTCTTCATTTAAAGGATGATATTTTAATAATTTTGTTCTCTCTCTTGTTGTTAAAACTCCTGAATATGAATTAGAATTACTTTTATTTAATAAAATAAGAGGAAATTTTTTTAATTTCATTTTTATATTATTAAAAATTATAATTATGAAAATAGATTAAATTAAATTTTCAAATAAATATTTATTTAATATTCAATTTATATTACTTTCAAGTTCATTACTAAATTCTATATTTATTAAATTAATATTCTTTTTTTTATTCATAATTTTATTTATTGCTCTATTTTTTACTTTATTTTTTCCTTTTTCTTCTTCAGTATTTTGATTTAATTCAAATTTTGGTAAAAGTTTAATTTTAATTAAAGACATTTTTGGTAATTTATTAGGTTTTAAACAATTAAGTTGTGTATGAAATATCTTTTTATTTTGTGATAAATTTCCTATACTTAAAGAATTACCTAAATTATTTTTATCATTAAAAGAATTCAAATTTCTTGCATGTATTGTAAATTTTTGACTTTTATTGTTTTTTCTTGATCTAAAATTATTATTATTATCTGTTAAATTATTTTCTTGTTCTTTTTCTGAATTATTAATATTCAGATGATAATTATCATTAAGATTATTTTCAGTATTTAATTGATTTATTATTTTATTTCTACTTTCATCTTCACCATTTATTTTAATTGATAAATTTTTATTTTGATTTTTTAATTTTTCAAAATAAATATTTTCTTCTTTTTTTAATTTTTTTTCTAATTTTTGTGAATTAGTAAAATGATAATCTCTTTTGGGAATTTTTTTAATTTTCATTATTTCATCACTTAATGTATTAGTTTGATCTAAATTATCTAAATAATTTACTATTTTTTTATTATTTATTTGATTAAAAATATTTGAATTTTCAGAATTAAGTTCTTTAATTGAATTTTTTTTTAAAACATATTTATTATATTTTATATCTTTATCTATAAAAGGATAAGGCATAAATTTAACCCAATGACTTCCTGATTCAAATCCTGCTTTTTCATTTTGTTGATTTAAATTTAATAATTGATATCTACTTTTTAAAGAAACTGAATTAAAATAACTTTCATTATTTAATTCTTTAATTGGATCAGTTATCATTTTTATCTTAATATAATTATTAAAAATTATATTTTCAAACTTTTTTAATTTAAATTTATATACTATTAAAATGGATGGTATAAAAAAATTTGAAATGTCAAAAGAAATTAAAGAATCTCTTTGGTATATTTGGGATTTAATAAATAGTATTGATAAAATGAAAGTAATATTTAAAAAAGTATTTGAAGAAGATATAGAATTAAAATTTGAAAGTATTTATACAAAAAATGAATTAAAAAAAATATCTTGGTTAATTCCATCATTTTCATTAATTTTTAGATTTTTTTTAATACCAAATACTTTAGAAAATACAAAATTATTAACAATAAAAATATTAGAAAATAAACCAAATGATAAAAATTATAATTATGAGAAAATATGTAATCAAATATTTTATGAAATAAATTCAGATTTATTAACAAAAACTCCTCATTTAAAAACATATGAATCAATAATTATAAATGTAAATATAGAAAGAGTTTGGTCATATATGATAAATTGGGAATGTTTATATACAATGAAAGATGTTTATAGTCCAATTGAATTTAAAGGAGATCCAAAAAAAGTTGGTTCTGAAATATATTTTTTATATAATAATAATTCTAAAAATGTTGGAAAAGTTAATGAAATATATGAAAGTAATGATGAAAAAATATTAAAATTTTGTTTATCTGGTGATGAAAGTGAAACTGAAGATTTTATTGTTATTGTTAAAGCTATTTCTGATAAACAAAGTTTTATGTCTGTTGAAAATGATGTTAATTTTAGTATGCAAATTGAAAATCAAGATATGTTAGGGAAAAATAAACCTACATTTTTAAAAGCTATTAAAAACTATCTTGAACAAGGTAATTAATTATTGGTAATTAAATTAATTTATAATTTATTCATGTAATAAATATTTATTAACATATTTACTAACATAGAATTTATATTGTTGAAGTAAATTTTTATATTTAATTAAAAAAAAATTCAAAAAATTTAAGAGTTAAAATTTTTATTTTTAGAAATAATTGAATTTATATTTTAATAATAGTATCTTTTTTTCCCTTAATAATCCTTTAATATATATCTTTCATTTGATATATTATCATTTTTTAATAAATTTATATATTTTTCCTATATACTAATATAGATATTTGTTTTAATCTAAATAATAAAATTATAACATTATATGCTAGCAATAAAGATATAATTGATTCAATTAATGGATGTTTAATATTCATAATTTTTAATAGATAAATTAATCAATTAAAAACATAACAATTTGATTACGAATTATATACAAATTTTTGTAATAATATCCATCAATAAAATTTATTACACATTTATAAAATGTTACAATAAAATAATAAAAATACTGTTCAAATAAATTGAAACATATTTTAAATCTTAATTAGAAGATATAAATATATTTATATATATCTTCAAAATTAAAAATGAAACAGGAAGATTTTATTTAGAAACTTTAATAAATCTTCCATGACATCTAGGTTTTTGTGAAGCAACTTTTGACCTTCCTGAATATTTAGATGAAATAGGAACTTTTCCTTGTCTTATAATTTGTTTAACTTTATATTTGATAATTTTCATTGCTCTAACTTTCCAATGATATTTACCAATTTTTTTTTTTTCATAAAAGTCTTTAAAAGGTTCTAATAAATCTTCACTTTTATCATCTGTTGAAATATATTCTGAATTTAAAGAAGATGAATTTTCTGTTTTAGATAAAATTTTATTTTGTTTTATCTTATTAAATTCTTTTATCAATACTTCACATTGTTCTAAAGCGGTATTAATTGCATCAAAAGTTAGTATTAAATAATAGGATAATAAACTTATTTGATATTTACATTCAAATAATGGATTTGTTAAGAAATTTTCATTTTTTTCATTTGGATTTTTGATTTGATCCGTCAACATTTTTTTATTATATTAGATTAATTGGATCAATGGGTTATTTAATGAAAAAAAATTTATGGTTAGAAATTTATGTTTATATTCACATTAATTTAAGGAAAATGAAATTTTTTTTTTTATGTTTTTTTTGATTCAATTTATAAATAAGAATTATATATTTTCAAAGAAAACTCATTCATTTTTTAATTTAATCACATTGTGAGTTTGAAGAAAATTTTATTATATATATTTTATTTTTATATTAAATTTATTCATTTTTTGTTTAGGCCAAAAAATGAAAATATAATTATTATAGTTATGTATCAGGTTTTTATGTGGCTAAAATTAATAAAATGTTTTTTTATGTTTTATTTTATAAAAATTTTTGAATCTTTTTTTTTCTCAAAAAATTTTTTCAAAAACGAATATATTATGTTAATAATAAAAGAAGATAATAAGTTAATTAATTAATTCATTTCCTTCACATTAAAAAATAAATAAAAAAAAATAAATAAAAAAAAAAATAAAAAAATAAAAAATTAAAAAATAATAATAAAATTAAATTAACAAATAATAATTATTCGATTCAAAAAAAACAAATGAAATTACATTCATATTCCATAATAATCTTATTACTCCAAATAATAAAAACAATATCAAAATCAGATCCATCAACATTCAGTAATTATGACCAAGTAAGACATTATCATTTAGATGGAAATTTTAACATAGATTTCAAAACAGAGACAATGACAGGAAAAATAAAATTATATTTCACATCTCTTAAAGATGGTGAATTAATAATATTAGATATAAAAAACTTAATAATAATTTCAATAATAGATCCAAACACAGGTGAAAATTTAAAATATGAAGAAGATAATTATTTCTCATTACCATCATTAGGAACACCTTTAAAAATATATAAAGAATATACAGAAAATACAAATTTTACAATATTAATAAAATATAAAACTAAAAAAGAAGGAAATGCAATTGGTTGGTTTAAAAAAGAAATGACATTAGGTAAAAAATATCCATATATGTTTACTCAATGTGAATCAATATTCTGTAGAGAAATGTTACCAATTCAAGACACTCCTCTAGTTAAATTAACACTTAAATTAGGAATTACAATTGAAAAACCATTAAGAGCACTTTATGCAGGAATTTATAAAAATAAAATAGATAATGGTGATTCAATTACTTATTTTTATGAACAAAATATTCCAATTCCTTCATATTTAATTGCTATTGCAGGAGGAGATATTAAAGAAAGAGTTTTATCATCACGAGTAAAAATATTTTCAGAAGAAGAAAATATTGATAAAGCAAAATTGGAATTTGAAGAAATAGAATCATTTATTCAAATTGCAGAAAGTTATACAATTGATTATCAATGGGGTACTTATAATTTATTAATATTACCTCCATCATTTCCTTTTGGAGGAATGGAAAATCCACAATTAACTTTTGCAACTCCTTCAATTATTGCTGGTGATAAATCGTTAGTAGATGTAGTTGCTCATGAAATTTCTCATTCTTGGAGTGGGAATTTAGTAACTAATAATAATTGGGAAAATTTTTGGTTAAATGAAGGTTTTACTATGTTTTTGCAAAGAAAAATTATTAGTCAAACTAGAGATGAAGATTTAGCTAAATTAGATATGATGATTGGATATAAAAACCTAATTGATGATATTAATAAATTTGGTGAAAGTAAAAGTTTTTCTGCTGTTGTTCCTAATTTACTTGGGAGACATCCTGATGATGCTTTTTCTACTATTCCTTATGAGAAAGGATTTAATTTTTTATATTATATTGAAAAAATTATTAATGAGAATGCTGGTGTTGATTTATTTAAATTAATTTTAAGAAGATATTTTACTAAATTTCGTTTTATGTCTGTTTCTAGTGATGATTTTAAGGAACATTTATTTCAGGAAATTAAAGATTTTTTTAGTGAGGAACAAGCTAAAAAAATTATTGATGATATTAAATGGGATGAATGGTTATATAAACCTGGTATTCCTATTATTAAAAATGATTTTACTAATAAATATTCTATTGAAGTTGAAAAAAATGTTCTTTTGTTTTTTGAAGAAAAATTAGATGATAATTTTATTCAAATATTTAAAAATTGGTATTCTAATGTTAAAGTTTATTTTTTAACTAATATTTTAAGTGATAAAAGAATTGATTCTTTAAGTGATAAAAATTTTGATTTTTTATCAAAAAAATTAAATTTGACTAAAGGATATAATGCTGAAATTACTTATAGATTCTTTTTAATAATGTTAATTAGTCATAGAGAAAATTATATTAATGAATTAATTGAATTTTTAGGTCTTTATGGAAGAAGTAGTTATTTAAGACCTTTATATACTCAGTTTTATATTCTTGATAAATCAAAAGCTGTTGAAACTTTTAATAAATATAAAGATTTTTATCACCCTATTGCGGTTTCATATATTTTAAATGATTGGAAACATTTAAATGTTTAAAATAATTTTTAAATATTGGATTCATTAAACAATAATTATTGCTATAAATTTTATTCTTTATAAAATAATTTATGAATAAATTAATTTTTTTAATTATATAAGGGTTTTATTATAGTAAAAAAAAATATACCAATAAAATTAGACTTATAAAAAATGCATAAAATGATGATTATGATTTATAAAAATTTTTTACAATAATCAAAATTATTACAAATACAACATTTATATCTGTTTCCTATATTTACTATATTTAGTTATTTTTTCTTTCTTATTTTTCATTTATAAATTATCAATTTTTTTTCTGATCTCATTTTTTATTATCATTTATTTTTTTTCCATTCATCTCTTATTTTTCTTCTTTTTTCAAATCTTCTTTTGATTTTTCATAATATTCATTAAATTTTTCATTTAATTGTTTTATATATTGATTTAAAGGAATTTTTGGTTTTTTTTCTTCATTTAATTCTAATATTTTATTTCCATCAATTTGGAAAAAATTTTCTTTTATATTTTTTTCGTTTGAAATTTCATTTCTAAATATATTTTTATTTTCATTTATTAATTCTTCTTTTTCAACTTTGAGATATTTATTTTCATTTATTGTTACTTTCTTTTTTAATTGATTTATCTTTATATCTTTTTCTATAATTAATTGTATATTATTTTGATTTTTTATTATTAAATTATCATTTAATGTTTTATATTCTTTTTGAAGAAGAATAATTTGTTTTTCTAATTCATTTAATTGTTTTTTTCCCTCATCTTGTTCCTTATTATTTAATTCAATAATTTTTTCTTTTTCCTTAATTAAAATATCTATTTCATTATTAATTATATTATTATTATTTTCAATTTCATGAATATTCTGTTGGTAAATTCTACTTTTTTGACTTATATCAATTATTATTTCATTTATATTTTCATGAGTAAATAGTAGAAAATCATTTTCATTTATTATAAATTTTGTTCTATAATCTTTTATGTATTTTAGTAAAAATTCAGATGAATCTAAAGGAGAAAATAAAAATTGTTCTTCAATTGATTTTCTTAGTGATTTTAAATTATTTGGCATATCAATTTTTACTTTTTCATTAAAGAAATTTAAGAAGATCTTTTGCATTTTATTTATAAAAATTTTTTTCTGATATTTTATATATTTTTTGAATTAAAATATAGAAAAACTTTTCAAATCTTAGTGATTTTTTTTAAAAAAAAAGATTATAAAAAAAATAAATAAAACCTAAGATTCTAATAATAAACAAGAAAAAATTTCATATTATTTTTAATAATAAATAAAAGTAAAATTTATAACCAAATATAATAGTAATAAAATTATAATTAATAGAATTTATTGATTTATTTAATAATAAAAACTTTCTTTTTATAATTATAAAAAAATTCAAAAATATTTCTAATATTCATATTTATAATAATTTAAAATAAAATAAAAATAAATATTTCCCAATTTACATATTTAACTTTCTAAAATTTTGTTAAATTTATGGTCAGCTGAACAAAAATTACATCTAAATAAAGAACTCTTTTCAATATTATCTAAACACTTTTTACAAATATGATGTATTACTTTATTATTTATAGTGAAATCATTATCAATAATTTCACATTTAATTACATCATTAGATTTTTGAAAACAAATATAACACTTATCCTTATTATTTTTTAAATAAAAATTCAATAACTCATTACAATTAATTTGGATATTATTTAAATTTTTTACAAAATTATGAACTTCCCAAGGTTGATATACTTCTCCACAGAAACATATCATATGTTCCTTAAATACCATTGAAGATAATACAAATTGATAAAAATCCTTTATACATTTATTTGAACAAATATTACATCCACATGGGAGAATTAATTTAAATTTATTTTTTGAATTTATTTGCCTATGACAAAATATACATAATGAATTTTTTATATTTCTTACTATTCCTTCAAATGTAAAATTTTCATATTTTTGATCTACTTCATATATTGCATCTTTTATATGAATTTCTATTAAATTACCTATTATTATATTACAATCTAAAAAATTTTTTATTATTTCATGATTTCTAGATAAAAAAAATCTTTTTTGTTTTTGTATGAAATAAAGAAGTAAATTTCTTATATAATATTTTATTTCTTTAATCATACATTTAACACAAATAAAAACTTCTTTTTTACCTAATTTTTTAAATCTTGCTAATAAACGCTTCTCAGGAGATTTACAAATATAACAAAAAAGAGTACTTTTAGCACTAACATAATCCAAAAATAAAAATTGTCTATATTTTTTAACATAATTATAACTATAAATCAAATCATAATGAGTTTGTTTATATAAAATAATAATTTTATTTTCTTTTAAATTAAAATTACCAGCATCTAATAAAATTCTCCTACAATTATTAGGTTTATTTATATCATTAATATTATCAACATATAAAATTTCAATATTGTATCCTAAAATAAATGGAGTAACATACATTACAATTCTTTCTGCTAATTGATGAAATTTAAAAAGATAATTTTCAAAAAAAGAATCATAATCATATTTTCCATTCATATTTTTATATTCAGAAGGTAATAAATTTCCAAGAAAAATAGGAAAATCTTCAGATAAAGTTTTTTCTCTATTATTATCAATATAAGTATAAATTAATATTCTATAATATGCAATTAATCCTTTATCAAAATCTGAAATATTATTAAACATTTTAATAAGAACTGAATATGATTTTGTTGTTGGATCTCTACTTTTAGAAGTCATTGAAAAATAAATTATAATTAAACATTTAAATGTTTCATGTAAATCAATTTTATTTTCTTTTGCCATTGAAATTAATAATGGATTTTTTAACTTTAATTTAAAATCAACTATAAAGTTTTTTAGAAAATTAATATTTTTAGAAAAAATTATATTTTCAAAAAAAGCAAAAAGAATTGTTCTATAAAAAGAATTTCCATCACCTCTTATTTTTCTCCACATTAAATATTCAACTTTTTTATTTGAATTTGTATCATCTGTTATAAAATTTCTAATTGGATTAATTGTATTAAATCTTATTTCATTTTCATTTTCATAATCAAGAAGATTTGAGCTTTCAATTTTCTTTTTTAAACTATAAATTTCTTCTTCAGTAAAATTTAATAATACATGTTTAATAAATAATTGTCCAGTTTTTGTGTTTTCTTCAGGTAAAAAAACCCAATTATATTTTTTTAAAAATTCATTTGCTAAACAAAGACTTTCTATTGTTTTACTTACACTATATTTATCTGCATCTAATTGAGTTAATAAATTAAAAATATCATTATGAAGAAAAGAATAATCTATTTTTTTTGGAAGATTTACACTATTATATACATTTGGATTATCTTCATCTCCAACTACGTCTTTGTTTTTTTCATTTTGTTTTAACATTGATTCATATATTTCCATTTCGTTCATTTTTTTTTATTAATTAAGAGTTTTTATATTTTCAATTTTATTCTTATTATAAATTATATTTATATTATATTAAATTATAATATTTTATTAAGTATTTTATTTATATTATTGATCAATTCTATTTATTGATTCAGTTATTGATTGAATAAATTTTTTAATTAATTCTATTATTTTTTCAGAATTATTTCTATTTTGAATTTTTAATAAAAAAATTTTTTGTAAAATATTTTGTTGAGATACTTTTGATATATATAAATGATATATTCCTATAAATTCATTAATTTTATGTTGATAATATTCTTGAAATTTTATATAATCTTTAAATATATTTTCAATATCAGATTTTATTTGATTGAAATAGAATAAATATAAATTATAGTTTTTATTTTGAAATTGAAAAACATTATTATATATATCCTTATTTATATAATTCAAAACAAGAATATATTTATAAATATTTTGTAATAAAATATTTAAAATATTTTGCAAATTAATTAAAAGTTTTTCAGGAATATAATTAGGTATTTTTGATTCTGAACTCTCATTTTCACTTTCTTCATAATTTATAATAATTGAAATTTTATTATTATCATCATCAATAAGATAATTTTTAAATCTTTCTAATGCATTTTTTTCATTTACTATATTTAAAATACAAAATTTACACATTATTTTAGGTGTATTAAATCTCCATAAAATTATTCCTCTTTCAAAATCTTGATAAAAATTCAATAATTCTTTTTTATTTTTTTTAAAATTTTCATGTGTATAATCAATTATTTCATAATTACATAAAAAAATATATCTTAAATAATTAATAAAATCTTTTGAATTTTTAAATCTTAATAATTCATTTATATGATGTTCAGATTTTCCACAAATTATACATTCTTTTTTAAAATATTGACATTTACATTTATGTTTATAAAAATGTTCACATAATTTAGCTATTTTAATTAATTTTTTTCTTTGACGTTTTCCAATTTTATTTTTTGATTGAATTATAGTTTTTTTAATATTGTTTTGTTCTAAATCTTTATTTATTAATGATCTTTCGTTGGTTGGTTTATTTATAATTTTTTCTTTATTTACAGTTTTCTTTTTTTTTGCATTTATTCCCTTTGATTTTTTATCATTTAAATTTTTATCATTTAAAAAATCAAAAATTTTATTATTTTCAAAATTAAATAAATTATTTGATTTTTCTATTTCTGTATTTATTTTATTTTTATTTTTCATATTAATAAATAAATTCGCTTCATTTAATAATTCATTTTGAGAATTTAAATTATATTTTAAATTATTTTTTTCAAAGTTTAATAAATTGTTTTGATTTTTAATTTGAGAACATAAATCACATTGACATAATTTTTGACACTTAAAACAAATCCATCCATTTTCATTTGTATCTTCTAATAATTCCTTTAAATTTATAATATTATGAAAATATTTTTCTATACATTCTTTACAAAATCCTTCTTGGCAATCATCATCTGTGCAATTTATAACTTCATTTATTTTTTTCAATTTTTTACAATAATGACACATATAATATATTTTTTTACTTCCATTTGTTAATTCTAAATCTTCCATTTAATTCTTATGATGAGTTATGAATTTGGTTTAAATAATTATTTGTTTTATATAATATTTACATAATAAATAGTTTTTTTTAATTAATTTTTTTTAAATGTATTCTTTTATATAAAATAAAAAATAATTAATCATAATTTAAAAATTCTTTTAATTTATTCGATTTTATATTAGAATAATCAGTTAATTTTTCTTTATTTAAATTATATTCACTAATTATTGCAACATTATCACCTCTTAACATATACAATCCCATTTTTTCTTCTCTGACCCCTTTATCTATACTAAATATTCTTTCAATACAATTTTTTAAAACAATATTCATTAATTGATCATATGAATTTAATTCACCAATAAAAATTCTCCCTTCAATTGATATTATTTGAACAAAATGGCCAATTAAATTTTCTACATATGATGACATAGAATTTTATAATAAAAATTAAAGAAAAAAATAAAATTAAAAATTATATTTTTTTCAAATGGATAATCCAAAATATATAAATGAATTAGAGGAAAAAACCCAAGTTTTAAAAAATGAAATAATAGAAAAAAATCATGACCAAAATGCATTTATAAATTATTGTTTATCAAAAAAAGAAAATGGAGATGATTTAAATAATTGGACACTTCAAGAATTAAAAAATGTAATATCAGAATTTATAGAAACTCAAAAAGAAAAAGAAAAAGAAACGAAAATAAAAGAAGTAAATACTGAAATAAATGAAGAATCAATACATAAATCAATGGAAAAAATAGATACATCAAAATTAAAAGTAGGAGAAAAAACTTCAGAGCACTCAATAATAATCCAATGTAAAAAATTAGATAAAACAATATTAAATGATAAAAAAATAAATATAATAATAAGAAATCCAATAGCAAAACCACCAACAAATATATTAAAAAGTGGTTATATAATATATGAAGTTTATACAGAAGAAACAAATTGGTCTGTTCAAAGAAGATATTCAGATTTTGATTGGTTAAGAAATGTATTAATTAAATTTTATCCTTTTAAATTAGTTGCCCCAATTCCAGGTAAAAAATTAGGAACAAGAAGATTTGATATTGATTTTATTAAAAAAAGAATGAATTTTTTACAAAAATTTATTGATACTATTATTCAAGATGAAGATTTTAAAGCATGTGAACCAATGATTTCATTTTTATCTATGAAAGAAAGAATTCAATTTGAAAGTAAAATGAAAGAATTATCTTCTTATCTTCCTTCTAAATATATTGAAGATTTTAGAACTTTTAATTCTAAAGTTGAAATTTCTAATGAACAAAGTAATGATAATGGAGAAATGAATGATCCTAAAAATCCTATTGAAAGTTATTATACTAATATTAAAAATTATTTTAAATTACAAACTAGTTTATTAGATAGATTAAATTATAATTTAAAAAGTTTTTATAAAAATATGAATGTTTGTTGTAAAAATTTAGAAGATGTCCAAAAAGATTTTGAAATGATTAATCATTTAAATGATAAAATATTAATGAGAGAACCAATTAAAAAAACTTATGAAGAATTTGGAATTTTTATTAAAAATTGGAAAAGAATATTATTTAATCAAAATGAACAAATTAAAGAAAGTATTAAAAATTTTTTTAAATTTGTTAAATTAGAAGGAAGTGCATTTTTAGATATAATTAATAGAAGAGAAGAAATTAGAAATAAATATATTTATGAAAGTAATTCTTTAAAAAATAAAAAAGAAAAATTATGGACTGAAAATAATATTAAAAAATGGGAAATTGTAGATGATTCAAATCAAATTGATCAAGTTTTATTATTAAAAGATAAGAATTATGCAATTAGTAAAATGTGTACTCAAGAAACTTTTGGAGTTGAAAAATTAAAACAACAATTAGGTTATGCTAATAAAATGACTTCAAATGAATTGAAAAAATTTTTAAATGAAAATTCAGAGAAATTTATGGATAATATGAAAGATTTTGTACAGAAATTTTATCCTTCTTTAACTGATGGAATTTCAGTTTGGACTACACTTGCTAATTTTTGTTAAATAAAGAATAAAAGTTAAGATAATAATTATTTAATGATAAAAAAATTTTAAATCAATGGTTTATTTAAAAATTTTATAATATTTTATAATAAGCTATATAAAATTAATAAATGATATCTTTTAATTGAAATTATAATTTTACATTTTATAAATATTTCATTAAAAACCCAATATTTAATTATATTTATATTTCCTAAAGCTAAAATACCTTACATTAACAAACATTTAGTATAATTAATTCATTATAAACAATTCAAATATTCTAAAAGAATATTTCTTTACATGATATTGTATTTTACAAAAATTTGAAAAAAATTATTTTTCCAAATATAATTTAAAGAAATTACGAACCTTTTTCCTATAACCAGAAAATTTATGTCTAACATAATTATTAATGTGTTTTTTCCAATTAGGAGTTAAAAGATTCGTAAATGTTGTTTTTTTCGATACAGAATTTGATATAAATTCGTCATAGTCAATAAATTCATTTTCATATTCATTTTGAAAAATATTATTATTTAATTGAGAATAATATAAATCATTTGGTATTGTAAAAATTCCTGTTGACCATGCATTTCCTAAATATTTACTTTCTAAATCTTTAGATATCATTTTTTTCAATACTTTTATATTATTATAATTATTTTTATTTTATTCACAATTTTATCAGAATTTTTTACTGATAAATATTTACATTTTATTATTATCATTTTAAATTTTTCATTTAAAATTTTTTTGAAATATTGTTATTTTAACTTTTCTGATTTAATGGAATATATTCAAACAATTAAATTCAGGAGAATGGGATTTAAAAAGCATTATTTTTTGAATATATACTCTTAAAACCTCAAAATATTATAAAATTTTTAATTAAACTCATAATATTATTAAACATTTTTTAATCAAATTTATAAAAAAAAATATTAAAATATAAAGAAGCAAAAATTAAAATAAGATTATTTAAAAAACAAATTGGGGATTGGGGATTGGGGATTGGGGATTGGGG
>JAEEGK010008567.1_pt1 | contig 24095 bp, 15 predicted proteins | sample 8958771 | NCBI WGS metagenome assembly JAEEGK01 (sample SAMN16246547, study PRJNA631951) | gut metagenome | biome: gut microbiome; feature: rumen; material: SC-attached | host: Bos | place: Iran: Karaj | collected 2018-10
TGATAAAAACTACATCCGGAATTTTATTGTCGATACGGCTTCCATTTACAAGTATATTCACGACCAGACGCTTCTTTATATGAACATGGGCTACAAGATGAACGAAGTGGCCGACATGCTTGTTCTGCCGAGGGGTATCCAAAAGAACTGGAGCCTCAAGCCGTTTTATGGCACTCCTGTACACAATGCCAAGGCCGTTTATCAGAAATACCTTGGATGGTACGACGCCAATCCCATCCATCTTCAGGAGCTCCCGCCGGAACAGCTCGCAAAAGAAATGATGCGCTACATACAGGCCGGTAGCAAAGAAAACATGCTGACTATGATCAAGGACGATATTGCTGCCGGGAATTTCTGGACGGCGGCCTATATGGCAAACCAGATGTTCCTTTGTGGCGATAAGGATGAATGTGTCGACAAGGCAAAGGATTTATGCGCCTCGGCATTGCAGCAACTTGGTTACCAGTGCGAATCGGGAACATGGCGTAACGCTTATCTTTCCGCTGCATATGAACTTCGTAAAGGGAAGGTCCATGCGAATAAGCCTTCTGCAAACTCTCTGGGACAAATGCCGCCTGAAACGTTGCTTGATTATATCTCCATCTTCTTCGATGGTGAAAGAGCGGCAACTAATGTTCATTGCGACATGTACCTTAACGTTTTCGAAGAAAATGCGGATGATATAAACTGTACTCGATTCTTGTTCGTCGTGAGAAATGGAGCCATCCTTTACCACAAAGTTGAAGATGCGGAACAAATTAAAAAAATTAGCAGTAGCGCAACATCTATTACTATTCAGGATCTTAGGAATGTCGCTATTGGCAGGTACGATGGACCATGCGAAATACTTTCCCAGATTTCCAAGGCCATGGTTTTTGTCAACTGCGACCGCTTTAGATATTTCGACATTGTTGACCGTCACGATAGTGAAGTGCTGTTGGAAAACGGTGAAATTGTCGATTTGAAAACGGAAGTGGAAGGTTGCATACAATTGCTTGAAAAATATACGGATACATTTGCGAGTGACTCCGATGTGGTTCTGCTATCGAATAAGGACCTTGAACCGTGGGAACGCTATTATCGCATCTTGAAAAAACAAACTCATGTCATTCTTGAAGGGGATTTCTTCATTCCTGGTGATGAAACTATGGGAATAGGGAATGATAACAAGTTTATGTCGTATGAACTGTATTATACATTGTACAGTCTTTATCGGTACTTGTATAGAAATTATCTGAAAAATGATTATGGTTATAAATTTGTAGACGATGCCAAAAGTGCTTCTTTTGTCAAGTTGAAAGAAAATATTGTTTTATTTGAAACGTATGTGGCCGACTGTTATTTGTGTAGCCCCAATAGCAAGATTACATTTGACATTGACGATTCTAATGCGTGGTGCTATTTGAATAATGTCGATCAACGTGGAGAAATTTCATTTACTGTTTCCAAATTTTTTGAACATCTTTGCGTATATTACAAGAGGTTTTCTGAAAAAATTAACGGTGCAAAATAAACAGTAAAAATCATATATGCATTTTCCCTTGCGATTAATTCCGCAAGGGATTTTTTGTTTAGAAACAATCGTTGTTATTAATTGCCAGTACGAAATCTATATGAACTCCGAACGAGGGCCTTCTTCGCAAAAACATTTCCCTGTTTTTTTGTGAATCATGCAGCTTGGATTTCTGTATTTTTTAGCTTCAGGGCATATTTCTTCATCGAATTTACAATGTTTCCCAGAGCCCTGATTGCTAGTAATGGCGTTATAGCATTTGGTTATTATTTTGTCGCGGGGCTCATGAGAATCAATTTTTGTTTTTATGTTGAGCGTGTCGCCCTGACCGTACTGATCTTTATATACAAGTTTCCACGTGAATGTTGTGTCTTTGTTTGATTTTAAAGAATTGTTGAAAATTTGGTAATCGTAAGTTTGCAATTTTTCAGGAATTTGTTCGAATCTATAACGCCGGTATTCTCTATACGCATCTTTTCTAGGCTCTATGATACATTTGTTTTCTGTATCAATACGAGTGCCGTTTTTGGTTTGTACGAATTTTATGGTGGGACCGATTCGAGACGTGGGGTAGTCATTTGTCCATGTTAAAAAATCGGGGAGCCCAATGGCTTCAAGACTGTAATGAGATCTGAACCTTAGAAGTTCATAACAGTGTTTGGCGGGTAAATGCGAAAAGAACTCTGCCACACCTTTAATTGGAAAAGTATTTGGTTTTTCAGTGGGCGGAATGTAGCTGGATAACGGTTTTTCTCCGAAATTCAAGTTTATATATGTCGTATCGAATATTTCAACTAGATTTTTTTTATTGACAGGATTTAGTTCGAGATCACCAGAAAAAAAGAATGTAAGGTCCGCTTTTTCACGGAGACGTGCGCAAGAAAAGAATGTACTGTGTACATTGCAGTCTTTTGCGTCCCAAATGGCCGTATCTCCGTTTGATTTAAAGATACGGTATGCTGTTAATGGCGTATGGACGATACTGTCTGAACTGTCGTAATATTTTAACTGGTTGTTGTTGACATCTAGGTCGAATTTCGTAGTGATATCTAGCGTGTCGCCATTACCGTATTGGTCCTTATAGACAAGTTTCCATGAAATAGTCGTGTCTTTATAAGGACGAAGTGATCCATTGAAAAATTGATATTCGATTGTTTGTACATATTCTGTGTCGGAAATAAAATTTTTATTCGCAGATTTTGAAGGCATCGGGCTGTTGGGGAGGAGATATTCTATATGAGTGGCTTCTATGCTGCATTCGTCTTTGTTTGTCGCGTTTTTGTTTGCATAAGCTTGATAGCCAAAAAGAACGCCATTTCTATTTTTCCATACAAAATCATCTGGAAGTCCAATGGATTCAATGTGGTAGTTCGATTTGAATCTTAGAAGTTCTGAACAAGATTTGCCGGATAGTTGGGACAAAAAAGTTGTAACGTAATCTCTGTCGAATTTTGGAATATTAACGGTGTTTTTTTGTTTTTCATTAGAATTGCCGGTATTGTTTATGAACCAAAATAAATAACATGCAAGACTTGCCAATCCGATGATAACAACTAATTTCTTTTTCATGTCTATACTCAAACGTTAATGATTACTGCCATAAAATAAAAAAAATTTGCTGTGCGGTAAGAATCCAAAATTCTATTGATGACAATGACTAAGAAAAATGAAAAAAGTTTTCTTTACAGGTTTTTTTTAAGTCCTTTTATTGTCCATCCTTTCCGTGAATTTGTGCCATAAATTCACGAATCTAGATTCAAAAGGTTTATTTTTACCGCAAGTGCATTATATAGAGAGATTGGGATGAGGTGCGTGAACGTGCAATTAACGAAAGGATTAGGCAAATAATTCTGGAGATTGCAACTTTACGGGACCGTTTTTTCTCCGATTGACCATTCTATGTAAATAAAAACATAAATTTGGACAAAATGTCGAATTGACATCCATAATTTTATATTATAAACATAATGAAAAAAATATTGATTACAGTTCTTTTATTTTTATCTGCATCTTTTGCCCAGTTCTATTATACTCCTTCGGCTCAATGGGATGGGGCGGATAGTGCGTCGTCTGCGCAAACGGATCATTGTTCCAGTGACTTTGCGGAACTTTCGATTCAAAAGCGGGCTCTTGCAAAAAAATTTGGAGAATGCGCCGAAAAGATTTCTCATTATACGGTTTCGCTTCTGTTTTTTACCCTGAAAGAAGGGGAGTCTGGCCAAATGGAAGAGGCAAAGTGCTTTGCCGAGTACGTAGAAATGTTTAAGCCTTTTGCAACTTGCTTCAAGACGAGATATCAAAATACATTGCCTTTTTCTATAGATGAACGGAATTCTTATCTGTACTACTGGGCGGCGAATTCCGATGATTCCAGAGCTTTCAATGAATTACTGGCGTATATGCTTCATTACAAGCAAATCCAGGAAAAAGAAGCCGGTCTTGAAATTCTTGACCAGTTCAATACGTTTGACGAAGAGTTGGCGTTGCGCAATGTATCGCTTGAAGATATGGAAAAGAAAATCGCCGAGGCGAACGGTTCTCGCGAGGACAAGGACATTTTGAGGCTTTATTTCAAGTACATCAAGGCGAAATACAATTATCGTTTCCGTTGTAATATGAAATCGTCGTTTGTGTGCGATACGTCTTGGCTTGGCGACGAAAAGAATGCTTTTTTGAAGAAATATCCGGAATCGGATTATCGTGATTTTGTCGAAACCCAGATGCCCGGTTTTATTCCAAAGACGGTCGAAGAAAAGAAACAGGCGAAAGAGGAAAACTTGCAGGTCAAGCTGAAAATCCGTGAACAGGAAATTGCTAGGAAAATAGCGGAGAGAGATGTCTGGGTGGCGTTGACGGGAATCGCAATGTTTGGTATCCCGGTGACTTCGACTTCGGGCTTTGACCACAATTTTAACGTTTCGACCATGTTCGGGGTTGCGCTCAGGGCGAGCTACCGCAGGGCATTTTTCCAGTATCAGTACAATTTCTCTCTCGGCGGAAACAACGAAGGCGGCTCCACTTCTGAAAAGTCGTATTCCCTGATGCTGGGCGGGGCCATTGGTCCGAAAAAGATATTTACGATTGATTTGTTTGCGGGACTCTCGTACATCGACACGTATCCGAACGACTCGGAAATGCCGCATCCGAATTTGGATTATTCTTCCTGGACTTTGGGCGCCCAAGGGAATTACTATATCCCGATGACGGAATCGTGCGACATGGTCGCATTTGCGCAAGTCCGTATGAATTATGTCGAAAACTATTGCAGAGAAAGTTTCGTGGAAAAAGAAAATGGCCATCCAAGCAGGTGCAGGGATCCCTATAGTTCGGGAAGTACGGGAGCGTCGAGTTGGGAAGACTTGCAGTGGACCTTCAGCTTGGGCGTTGCAGTCCGTTTTTGGAAACCGAAGCCTGCGTCATGGTATTAAAGAGGAAACTGCATGAAATTCACTACTGGTATTGTTGCTTTTTTTGCACTTTTGTTTGTGGGGTGCAGTAGCCCTCGTTTGGCGGTTAATCCGAAGTGGACTTCGGCTCCAGATAAATTTACCGTAATCGTTTCGGAACCTTATGTCGCCAATTCGGACGATATCTCGGATGATTTCGGCGAGGATGAATCCTTCAAGAAATGGTCTGTCGCTTATTTGAATGATGCGCTTAATGCATTTACATCTGTTCCGCATTCTGTAAGGGGCGTCGATGACAATACTTTTATGATGGCCCAATTGCCTCTTGAAGACGGCTTTATTGGCGTTCCTTTGCCCGTCAAAGAAAAAATGGAAGGGCTCACGGGAATTGTTGTCTGTGTCCATCCAGTGCGTTTTTGGAGAGAAATGAGTCCTTGCCATAACCGTAATGGCGGGTGCATCAACAATAAAAGCCTGAACCTTAATGTGATGTACAGTATCGTTTCTGTAGAGGATTCTAGTGTGCTTGCCTATGGCGGCGCTTATGACAGGAGTTCGTTTACATTTGCCATGACAAAAGGCGATTGGGAAAATGTTGTAGAGGGTATCGCGAAGAAAATTGTGGAGAAAACTCCGCTGCAAAAGTAAGGTCCGTTTGTTTACGGCTGTAAAACCCTCTCCCAATATTTCGTAAATACGCAAGTTTTTTTTATATATATTTTTTTTATTGCGGTAGCTTCTAAAGTTTTTACCGAAGCGATTCTTAGAAGTGACCCTATAGTGTTCTGTTGTTCGGAGTTTTAACCCCTGACGAACTTGGAGAGGTTTCATGCTGTTAGAAAAAATAAAGTCCCCGGCCGACGTGAAAGCGCTAGATGTCAAGAGTCTTGAAGATCTTGCCGCAGAAATGCGTGTGGCGCTTCTCAAAAAGCTTTCGAAATGTGGTGGCCATGTGGCGCCGAATTTGGGCTTTGTCGAAGGGACGATTGCGCTTCATTACGTTTTCGATTCTCCGAAGGACAAGATTGTCTATGATGTGAGCCACCAGAGTTACAGCCACAAAATGCTTACGGGACGCGCCCAGGCGTTTTTGGACGAATCGCATTATGGCGACGTGACGGGATACAGCGAACCGTGCGAAAGCGAACACGACTTTTTCATGGTTGGGCATACATCGACATCGGTGAGCCTTGCGCTTGGCCTTGCGACGGCGCGCGATGTGCTGCGCGAATCAGGGAATGTTATTGCCGTGATTGGAGATGGTTCCTTGAGCGGCGGCGAAGCGTTCGAAGGTCTTGATAACGCAGGCGAATATGCAACGAATTTTATCGTGGTGGTGAACGACAACGAAATGTCCATTGCCGAAAACCACGGCGGGCTTTACAAGTCCTTGGCGGAGCTCCGTGCGAGTGACGGCAAGTCCGAAAACAATTACTTCAAGTCGTTGGGTTTTGATTACAAATATCTGGAACGGGGTAACGATATTGCTTCGCTCATCGAGATTTTCAAGTCTGTGAAGAATTCAACGCGGCCGGTCGTTGTGCATCTGCACACGCAAAAGGGACTCGGCTATTCGTTTGCCGAACAGAATCGCGAAGGCTGGCATTGGGCTGCTCCGTTCAATATCGATACGGGCGTAATCAATTGGGGCAGCGGCGAGAACTATAGCGAAATTCTTGGGCTATACTTGATGGCGAAAATCAAGAGCGACCCGAAAGTGGTTGTCATTCACTCTGCGGTTCCGGCGGGAATCGGTTTCCATGCATCTCGCCGTAAGGAAGCTCTCAAGCAGTATATTGACGTGGGAATTGCCGAGGAACATGCGGTGGCGCTAGCTTCCGGGCTTGCGAAGGGGGGCGCAAAGCCGATTTACAGCACGCACGGTACTTTTTTGCAGCGTACTTACGACCAAATTTCGCAGGACTTGTGTGCGAACAACAACCCGGCGACGATACTTGTGACGATGTCCGGTGCCGATGGCATGAACGATACGACGCACCTCTGCATTTTCGACATCCCGATGCTCTCCAACATCCCGAACTTGGTTTATCTATGCCCGACATGCGTCGAGGAATTCAAGACGATGGCGGACTGGGCTATTGACCAGACGGAACATCCGGTGGCGATCCGTGTGCCGAACGCCGTGCATCACCGTAGCGATATTTTCGAGAATGATTATTCCGTTCTGAACAAGTTTAAAGTCGTGCATCGCGGGAGCCGTGTGGCGTTGATTGGCCTTGGCGATTTTTACCAGCGTGCGGCGGCGGTAGCGCTTGAACTTCGTCGTGAAGGCATTGACGCGACACTTGTGAATCCGCGCTATGCCAGTGGTGTCGATAAGGAAATGCTCCTGGATCTTGCGAAAACGCACGACGTTTTTGTGACGCTTGAAAATGGCGTTGTCGAAGGCGGCTTCGGTCAGAAGGTCGCGACGGCGCTTGGCGAAACGGATGCGAAGGTGCTTGTGCGCGGGCTTTCCAAGACGTTCTACGATAAGGTGAGCTTTGCGGACCTCTGTGAGAAAAATCACTTGAATCCGGCACAGATTGCAAAAGAGGTGGTTGCGCTGATTTCGTAATCGTCGCATTCAAATTTTTTTTGTATTATGTAGGCATGAAAAAAATTAAAATAATCGTCATGATTATTCCGCTGGTGCTGCTTTTTATCGCATCGGCGGTTTATGTCTATTATGCAAATGCCGAAGCCTTGCGTGACGTGCAACTCGATTGCAAGTCTGTAATCGATGTACATCCCGATGATATTGAAAAATCTTTGTCGCAGGTGCAGACCGATATGGAACTTGGCGAACCTTTTAGAGTCTATCCGATAGAGACCAGCCCCGACAGTGAGAATGTGTTCCGTTCGACGCTTATCGAATATCCGTTTAACAGTTCTCCCCGAGCGGATTCGCTGGACAACGTAAGCCTGCGGGGAATCATTTTGTATGTGCATGGCTATAACGATTATTTCTTCCAAAAGGAACTTGCCGAAAAGGCGGACTCGGCGGGATTTGCTTTTTTTGCGATAGACTTGCACTATTGCGGTCGCTCCTATGTTTCAGATGAACCGCGAGGCGACATGCGAAACGTGAAAGAGTATTATGCGGAACTGGACGTGGCTGTCGAACTCAGCAAGAAAATTGCGGTCGATGATTACGAAGAGGCTGAACATATTCCGTTTGTCATTATTGGTCATTCCCTGGGTGGACTTATTTCTTCGTTGTACGTGAATGACCGTAGTGAAGAACATTTTACGGCGCTTGTTCTGAACAGTCCTTTTTTGGATATGAATTTCAACTGGTTCGTGCGGAAAGTCGGTTTGCCGTTCGTATCCGAATTGGCGCTGTTCTTGCCGGATTTCACGCTGGGCCCGACGGGTGACCCGAATTATGCCCATTCTATTCTGAAACGGGAAAAGGGTGAGTGGGAGTACAATGAAAATTTGAAGAGTGTCGTGCGTCCGACCCAGTACCTGGGCTGGCTCCGTGCCATTATGAACGCTCAGGGACGAGTCCATTCCAAGTTGAAATTCAAGCATCCGGTGCTCGTGATGCACAGTGGCTGTTCGATAAAGAGCGAGGAATGGTCGGACGATTACCGGCATTGTGACGGTGTTTTGAATGTGGAGCATATGGATGAATGGTCGCCCAGTCTTGGTGACAGCGTGACGACCAAGGTTATTCAGGATGGTCTCCATGATTTGTACTTGTCCCGCAAGGACGTGCGCGACAGGGCCTACCGTGAAACATTCGATTTTATCGATGAACATGTGAAATAGGGCTGGCCTAATTAGAGTTTCAAAAAAAAAGAATTATATTTTCAAATAGAAAACCAAGGAGTACTCTGAATGAATAGATTATTGTCGATTTGTTTCTGTGCAATGATGCTTGCAACGGCGTGCAATTCTTCTGAAGAACCCAAACCGCAAGCGATTGCGAAAAAAGTGGAAACTGTGCAGCCGGCCGCTGCAACTGTTGAACAGAAAGTCGCTTCGATTACAACGATTGACTGGCTAAAGGCTCTTGAAATGAACAAGGCCGGTGCTCTCCTTATTGATGTACGTACTCCTGCCGAGGTGGCGAAGGGTATGGCTTCGGCGTCTGCAATGAATGTCCCGCTCCAGGAAATACCGCAGCGCTTGAGCGAAATCCCGAAGGACAAGGATTTGCTGATCTATTGCCGTAGCGGCAAGCGTAGCATGGCTGCGTCGAAGTTCCTTGTCGAGAACGGTTATAGCCGCGTGTTCAATATCGAAGGCGGTATTTTGGCTTTGCCGGCAAAAAAATAATATCCGATAAGGGAATTCCCGTTTTTCGTGGATGACGATGCGTGGGTGCTGAAATCACAAATTTCATGGCGTTCGCCTTAGAGCAGGCTTTTTTTTCGATAGGTGTGAGCCGCCCGAATCCGGCGGTGGGCGCCGTTGTCGTAAAAGATGGCTTCGTTGTGGGCAAGGGTCGTACGCAGTGCCCGGGAAGCGCGCATGCCGAAGTCATGGCTTTGCGCGATGCCGGAGAACTTGCTCAAGGGGCGTCTATCTTTGTGACTCTCGAACCGTGCTGCCATTATGGACGGACGCCTCCGTGTACCAAGGCCATTATCGAAGCCGGAATCAAAAAAGTTTTTTTTGCGCATTCTGACCCGAACCCTGTTGTTCATGGCAAGTCCCGTGCCATTCTCGAGGCGGCGGGGATAGAAGTCCATGAGGGCTTGGACGCCTGCGTTTCTGCATGTGTCGAAGGGTTCTCTAACGGTGACTCTTCTACGGAATGCCGATTGCTTGAACTGCAAAATCTGTATGTAGATGGTCGTGAGTCTCGCGAAGCCGAAGGGCGAGAAGTCTTTGCCGGCGTGGAACGGTTCTTTGAAGCGTATGATTATTTTGTGCGTTGCAAGCGTACGTTTGTCGAATTGAAGTCCGCCGTTTCGCAGGACGGTTTTATGGGCTGCACCGATGCCTCCGGGAAACATTTGCCTCTCAAGATTACGACGCCTGTCGCGAATGCATGGAACCATGAACTCCGTGCGATGAGCGATGCGGTTCTTGTGGGGGCAGGGACGCTCCTGGCGGATAATCCGAGCCTCGACGTGCGTTTTGCCGAAGGTAATAATCCCGTAAAAGTGGTCTGGGCCGGGCACCATGAATTTACGGCGGGTGAACTTGCAAATTTGAAAGTGTTTTGTTCGAAAGAATCCAATGTCCTCGTGTATTCATGTGTGGCGCAGCCGAATATTAAAGATGGCGTGATATTTTCTACGAATTCGTTTGCCGAGAATTGGCGCGCAATGCTTGATGATCTGACGGCTCGAGGTATGCACCGATTGATGGTGGAACCCGGCGCGAAACTAGCTCGTGAATTGTTTAACGCAGAATCTAGCGAAAATTCGCAGCCCCTTTGGAACCGCCTTGATTTATGGCGCTCAACGGATCCGTCGGTTGATATTTCTCTGGAAAGGCTCATCGAAAATGGAACGGTCAAGGCGGGTATCGAATACCCGGAATTGCCTGCAGGGCTTGTGGCAAAGGAATCTGCAGTTGCCGGCCCGGATGTATTGACGGTGTATTATTCGTAAGCGGTAGAGCGTGGCTTGTGCTAGGGGACAATAGATGTTTGTTCTCTTTTGTCTCTTGGAAAAAAGTTATATTTAATACAATTGATAAGAGTATCCCCTGATTATCGCCGATGGTGAAAATTGAGCGTAGGGGTGACAAGGTATTTTGATGATTCTTGACCAACAGAGAAAGATTTTCCACGAATCCTGGTATCGTCTTTCGGAGAGCAAGATTACTCTTCGTGCGAGCATTCGTGTGCATCGTCAGGTGTATCGTGGCGTTTTATGGTATGTTCTTTACGAACCGTTTACAAATCAGTATTACCGTCTGCCTCAGGGGGCTTACGAGTTTATCTCCAAGCTGAGTTCGCGCAAGACTGTGGGCGAAGTTTGGAATGAACTTTTGAATAGCGGCATGGAGAACGTGCCGAGTCAGGGCGAGGTCATCGAGATGCTTTCGCAGTTGTACCAGTCGAACATGCTTTTGTACGAGGGTGTGGATGACGGTACGATGTTGTTTGACCGCAACAAGAAAAAGGTGCAAAAGAAGGTCAAGGCCACGCTTTTGAACATTTTCTTTTTGAAGGTTCCTGTTTTCGATCCGGAATTTCTTTTGCGAAAACTCAAATGGCTCATCAATATTCTGTTGAGTGTCCCGTTTGCACTAGTCTGGCTTGCGGCGATTGTTGTTGCTGCGAAGTACGGCATCGAAAACTTCGATACGCTCAAGGATCAGACGCACGGATTCCTGTCGCCGTCGAATATCGGCTGGGTCTATGTCTGCACGGTGCTTGTCAAGTTGCTCCATGAATTCGGTCATAGCGCGGTTGTCAAGAAATATGGGGGAGAGGTCCATACGGTGGGCATCATGTTCATGCTTTTAGCGCCGCTCCCGTACATGGATGCCACGGCGAGCTGGTCTTTCCGCAAAAAGTGGCAGCGCGTGTTTGTCGGTGCGGGAGGCATGATTTTTGAATTTTTCATTGCCGCGGTTGCGCTTATTTTGTGGGCGAACCTCGGTGGCGGAATCCTCAAGGCGCTAGCGTACAATGTCTTTATTATTTGTTCTGTATCTACGGTCCTTTTCAACATCAACCCGTTGATGCGATTTGACGGTTACTACATCTTGACGGATGTGCTGGACATGCCGAACTTGCAGCAGCATTCCGTAAGCCATTTGAAGTATCTTCTGGAACGTTATGTGTTCCGCAAGCAAGATGCCGAAAAAATTGCGGAAACGTGGAGCGAGCGTTTTATTTATACGTTCTATGGCGTGGCGAGCGCCATTTACAGGTTCTTCCTTTTTGCAGGGCTTGTCATTGCGATTTCGGAGCATTACCTGATTCTCTCCTTCATCATGGGGACGCTCCTTTGCCTTACGATGCTCGTCATTCCGTTCGGCAAGTTCATCAAGTACATTTTCACGGGGCCAGGACTGGTGAATGTCCGTGGCCGTGCCGTGTTCACGACGATGTTGGTTTTAGGAACTCTTATAGGCGTCTTGTTTTACATGCCCGTCCCTGATACGTTTACGGCGCCGGGCGTTATCGAGGCCAGCCGCTACGAGAACAGCATTGTCGGGGAAGGGGGCGTTGTCGTCGGGGTGAACCATATTTCGAACGATTACGTGCATGTGGGCGATACGCTCATGGTCCTTGAAAATCCTGAACTGGAATACAGGATTGAGGAAAAACAGGGCGAAATCAAGGAGGCGTCGCAGATGTACTACCGCGCCCTGGAACAATCCCCGGAGAACATGCTTCCGATAAAGATTCGCCTGAACGTGCTGAACCAGGGACTGAACGATCTTCTTGAACGCCAGAAGAGATTGACTCTCGTTGCGGGGATGGAAGGTGTTCTGAGTGCTGGGGATATTGAAAATTATGTCGGACGGCACATCAAGAAGGGCGACTCGATTGGGCTTTTGCTGGATACGAATTCATTTGACTTTGTCGCGGTCGTGAGCCAGGAAGATGTTTCGCGCCTGTTCACGGGCAAGCCGCATAAGACGAGCATCCGTTTGAACGGGGATGCTTTTACGGAACTTTCTACGGACAAGATTCAAGTTATCCCGACAGCGCAGGACAAACTGCCTTCGAATGCGCTGGGGTGGCATGGCGGTGGCGATATCGAAACGAGGACGGACGGTTATTCGGAACAGACGGCGGAACCGGTTTATCTTGTTAGGACGCAACTTTTGGATAAAGGGAACAAAGTGCTCAAGATGCATGGACGTTCCGGGAAAATCCGTTTTGACTTGGGAACGAAGCCCCTTGCGTTGCAGGGAATCCGCAAGGCTCGTCAAGCTTTGCAGAAATATTACAGACTTTAATTTACGCTTATCCGCTTTGACGCAACATGAATTTGACTGAAAATTACAGACTGACTTCGCTAAAACGCATCAAGAAAATCCCGACGGGACTGGATGCGCTTGTACTTCGTCTGTCTGGAAAAATCAAGGAACGTTCCAGCATTCGCCGCAAGATGCTCCGGACAGCAAGACGGATAGACCGCATGAGCCAGGAACTCACGGCGCTGAAAGAATCCGAAATCAGGAAACGGCTTTCTGTCATCCGAGAAAAGTTCAAACGCCCGGTAGAAGAAGATGTCTTGGCGGATGCTTTTGCCCTTGTCCAGGAATCGGTCAGCCGAATTCTCGGCTATCGTCCTTATGTGGAACAGATTGCGGGTGCGCTAGCTTTGTACAACGGCTATATTGCCGAAATGTCCACGGGAGAGGGCAAAACGGTTACGGCTGCCATGTGCGGCATTGTCCGCGGGTGGAGCGGTCGCCCTTGCCACGTGATAACCGCAAACGATTATCTTGCTTCACGTGACGCCCAGATTATGGGTAAACTTTACAATTTTTGTGGGGTCTCTGTTGGGGCTGTGACGGGAGCGATGAAGCCTCCTGAGAGGCGTGCTGGTTATGCTGCCGACGTGACGTACTCGACCGCAAAGGAAGTGCTTGCCGATTTTTTGCGCGACCGCATCGCAATGGGCAAAAGCCAGAATTTTTCGAAAAGGATTCTGGACAGCTTTACTCTGCAGCAGAAGGCCGTTTCCGACAAGCTTGTACAGCGTGGGCTTTATACCGCTATTGTTGACGAGGCGGACAACGTGCTGATTGACGAGGCTGTAACGCCGTTGATTATTTCTCGCGAAAAAGAGAACAAGGGCTTCAACAGAACGTGCGAAATCGCCTTTGAACTTTCGAAAAAGCTTGTATGTGACGTCGATTACAAAGTCGATATCAAGTTGCGCACTGTACGTTTCTTGGTCGATATGGATGAGCGTCTTGAAGAAATTCAGGATGAGCTTGCCGAACAGAGCGGTGGAGATGGCGGCTTTTGCAGGGCTTCGTTCTTGAAGGACTTGGTGCGCCAGGCGTTAATTGCGAAGGAACTTTTTGTTCTTGGTCGCCAGTACGTGATTGAAGAAGGCAAAATCATCATCGTCGATGAATCGACGGGGCGCAAGATGCCGATGCGTTCGTGGAACGGCGGTTTGCATCAGATGATTGAACTGAAAGAGGGGCTGGAACTGAGCGGCCTCAAGGAAACCGAGGCGAGAATGAGTTTCCAGCGGTTCTTTAGGCTGTATAAACATTTCTCGGGAATGACGGGAACGGGGAAGGAAGCGTCGAACGAGTTCTGGATGATTTACGGGACTCCGGTGCTGTGCATTCCGAACCACCGCAAGAACAGACGAAAGATTTACCGACTCAAGACGTATTCGACCAAGGAAAAGAAACGCAAAGCGATTGTGAATGAAGTTGTCCGTGTCCACAAGCTGGGGCGCCCGATTTTGATTGGTACGAAGGATATCGACGAAAGCGAAACTTTTGGACAGATGCTTTCGAAGATTGGACTCCATTGCAGGATTATCAACGCGGTGCGCAGCGACGACGAGGCGAACATCATTGCCGAGGCGGGCAAGGCGGGGGCGATTACTGTTGCGACGAATATGGCTGGCCGTGGTACCGATATCAAGATTCCGCCGGGAGTCCGCAAAATTGGCGGGCTGCATGTGATTGCGACGGAATGCAACATGTCGTCGCGTATTGACCGCCAGTTGTTTGGGCGTTCGGCGCGCCAGGGGGATCCGGGCAGCGCTAGCCATTATGCGAGTTTCGAGGACGAAGTGCTACGGCGGAATTTGCCAAATGCCTTGATGTCTTTATTCCGTCATGCGGGGCCCTTGGCGAGTTTAGCGGTCAAGTGGGCTCAGCACCGTGCGGGGCGCAAGTCGTATCAGAGCCGCGTTTCCGTGCAGCGTACCGATACATGGCTCGAAGAATCGCTCGGTTTCAGCGGCGGCGACGTGTAAAACAAGCCTTTATGGGCGCTAATTTGTCGTTGCTTTTGCTGCAAGATTGGCGCTATTTGGGCTAGGCTTGCATTTATTTTGCTTTGCTTGTGTCCTTGGGGGCCACGGATGCGCTGGATTTCCCTTCGAAAGTCTTGATGGCGGCATCTTTTGCGGCGATAGCTGCATCTTTTGCCTTTTCGGCAGTTTCGCTGACTTTGTTTGAAACTTCGTTTGCGGCTTCCTTGACGGCGGCCTTTGCGCTATCCGCGGCCTGCTCGGTCGAACCTTTTGCTTTGTCCGTAATCGTCTTTGTCAGTTCGCTTGCCTTTTCCTTCGCCATCTTGCGCAGGTTAACCTCGTCGGACGAGTACCCCATCTTTTCGATAAACGACTTGTAAACGTTGTATGCGATGGCGCTGTCCCGGGTGTCCTTGAGGTCGCCTTGTACAGGCAACAGGTGCATAATGAAAAGAAGCACAAAGCATATGATGGAAGCCTTGAGAAGTCCGAAAAGGAATCCGAGAATTCGGTTCGTCTTACCGACAATCGTGTTCTTGATGGAATCGCCGACTACGTGGCCGATAAACGAGAAAAAGAGGAAGGGGATCAGGAATCCTACGCATGTGCAAATGAGGTGCGCCGTGAAATCGCTAAATGCGAAGTTCTGTACTACGTATTCTCCGAAAAAACTTTGTGCAAAATAGGCGCCTAGAATTGCGGCAACCCATGCGCAAAGCCTGAATACGCTGCTTAACAATCCTCGCCACAGCCCGATGACACCGAAGATGATGAGGCAGGCGAGACATGCAATGTCTATCCAATTCATTGGACTAATCCTTCTAGATCGCAAACTGGATGGCTATGGACGCCACCGTGGCTACTAAAACTCCAAGTAAAAATCCTATTCCGTACTTAAATGTAGTTTTTTGCGGCTTAGGAGATATGAAGGAACCGATGGGTTGGTCTTCGTTCACCGTGTCTGCCCAATCGGCGATGTAAGGCGTCATGTCGCGCGGGTACTCGCTTAAAAGGTCTGCAAGTTCGTTTGCGGCGTCGCAGGCTGAAGACGGTCGCTTGCTTGCGCGTTTGTTCAGTAATTTTAGGACGAACTTGCGCAGAGGCTTGGGAACGTCGTCCGGGAAAACTTCGAGCTTGAATTTCATCTTGAGGATGTTTTCTCGGGTTTCTTCGAAGTCCTTGCCGCGGAAAAGGTTCTCGCCGATGAGCATTTCGCTTGCGATGATGCCCACGCTAAACAGGTCGCTTGCGTAGTTGACTTTTTCTCCCATGATTTGTTCGGGACTCATGTAGGCCGCAGTGCCGATGATGCACCCGGTTTGCGTGAGTTCGCGCCCGATATCGAGAGGCGTTTCCGTGTGCGCAATGCCAAAATCCAAAAGCCTTAAACGCCCGTCTTTGTCTATCATCATGTTCGCGGGTTTCAGGTCGCGGTGCGTGACGCCGTTGCGGTGCGCATGGCTCAATGCGTTCAAAAGTTCGTAGAGTATGGTTTCGACGACCCATATTGGAGGCCGCTTGTTGCGGAGAAGCAGGTCCTTGAGGCTCGAACCTTGTATGTACTCCATCGACATCGTGTAGTTGCCGTCGCTGTCTTTCCAGAGGGCGTACGGCTGCAGTATGTTCGGATGGTTCAGGTGGGCGAGGATGCTCCCTTCTTGCAGGAACCTCTTGACGTAGATATCCTGCTGGCTCAAATTAGAGTGGAGCCTTTTGGCGACGACGAGCCGGTCAAGGGACGGATCCCTGCAGAGCCACAAGCTGCCCATTGCTCCGCTATTCAGGGATTGTATGGGTTTGTATCCGCCAATCTTTGACGGAAGCTGATCTTTGACTTTTTTTCGGGACTGTGTTGCCTTGAGCTCTTCCATGCGTTCTTATATAGAAAAAGATTTATTTCTTGTCGCTCAGGTATATGCTTTGGTGCTTTGTTTTGGGGTCCTGGTTGGGGTAGTCCAGAATGTAGTGGAGACCGCGGGATTCTTTGCGACGGAGCGCTGCGATGAGAATCATCTTGGAAACTTGGAGCGCATTCAGAAATTCGAGGAAATGTAGATTTTCTGTTTCTTTGTTCTTGATAGCAGTGTCGACATCTTTCTGGAGTTCGTCGATGACTTTGAGGCCCTGGTTTAATCCGGCTACGGTGCGCACGATGCCGCAGTGTGTCCACATCATGTCCTGGAGTTGCTTCTTGCGCTTTTTCCAGTAGGCGGCCTTGGTGAAACTTACGGTTTCTTTCTTTGACTTTGGTGTAGTTAGTTTATCCTTGACGAGACCGTTCTTGTCGATGTCATCGACGGCACGGATGGCGAACACGACGCTTTCCAAAAGCGAGTTCGAGGCGAGACGGTTTGCTCCGTGGACGCCCGTTGCAGCGACTTCGCCGCAGGCGTAAAGTCCCTTGATTTCGGTACGGGACCACGTATCGACGAGTACGCCGCCGCACATGTAGTGGGCCGCCGGGACAACCGGGATCCATTCCTTGGTGATGTCGATGCCGGCATCCATGCATTTGGAATAAATGTGCGGGAAGTGGCTCTTGATATCCTTTGGGGTACGGCCGGAAAGGTCAATGAACATGTGGTCTTTGCCGAGGCGCTGCATTTCGCTATGGATGGCGCGTGCCACGATGTCACGGGGGGCAAGCGAGTGCAGCGGGTGCACCTGGTTCATGAACTCTTCGCCCTTGTCGTTCTTGAGAATTCCGCCAAAACCGCGCACAGCTTCAGAGATGAGGAATGGTTTTTTGAAGCTTGGTGCGTACAAACTAGTCGGATGGAACTGCATGAACTCGATGTCCTGGAGGGCGGCTCCGGCGCGTGCTGCAATCGCCATGCCGTCACCACAGCTGTCGGGCGGGCAAACTGTATATTGCCAAATGCGGCCTGCGCCACCGGTCGAGAGAATGGTTGCCTTGGCGTAGATGCTTTCGACTTCGCCAGTCTTCTGGTGGATGACTTTTGCGCCGATGCAGCGCTTGGCCTTGCCTTCGCCTTCGCAAATCAAGTCCTTGATGTAGCAATTCTCGAGATAGTCGATGTTCTTTTGCTTGTGGAGCTCGCAAAGGAGGGCGCGCATGATTTCCTTGCCGGTGAGGTCCGCTGCGTGCAGAATGCGGTGGTGGCTGTGTCCGCCTTCGAGGTGGAGGTCGAATTGCGACTTGTCTTCGGGCGACGGTGTGAACTGGACGCCCCACTTGACGAGCTGCTTGATGGTTGCGGGCCCGCTCTTAGTTAAAATGTTGACCGGTTCCTTTTTGCAAAGGCCTGCGCCCGCTTCGAGCGTGTCGGCGATGTGGAACTCGAATTTGTCCGTTTTTTCGGTCACGGTGGCGATTCCGCCTTGGGCGTAGTTCGATGAGCCGTCCGGCTTTGCTCCTTTGGTTAATATGACTACGTGAAAGCCTTTTTCTGCTGCATGGAGGGCTGCGCTCAATCCAGAAATGCCTGCGCCCAGAACCAAAATATCGTACATGGTAAAACTCCAAAGGAATTTATTGTTTTTGTATCCCATAAATAGAAAAAATAGGGCTTTTCGGCATTATAATTGCCATATAATTTCGATAAAATAAAATGCAAATGTTTTTTTTTACTATTTTTCGTGCGACAAAATTTTAATGGAGTTGTCCCTATGTTAACGTGGATTAATGAAAAAGCCAAGTGGGTTATTGTGATCTTTGCCGCCGGTATCGCCATCGGTCTTCTTGCTATGGACCGTGTGCCGAACCAAGGGCATAGCTATCCTATCGGTGTCGTTAATGACAGAAAGATTTCCTATACAGAATTTGATTCTCGCGTGAAAATGGTCATGCAGAACCAGTATCAGAACCAGCACTTGGAAGACGAACAGTATTCCCAGCTCCGCAGTCAGGTGTTCTCCAGCTTCGTTCGTCAGGCGCTCTTTGCCGAACAGTTCGAAAAGGCTGAACTGACCGCCTCGGTTGCCGAACTCAAGGACGCTTTCAAGCGCAATTCCGATGCCGTCCGCGCTCGCCTGGTCCAAGAAGCTCAGGCTCGCCTCTACGCCATCCAGCAACAGGCAACCTCGCAGGAAGACTTGATGCAGCGTTCTCAGGCTTACATCGCTTCTCTCCCGAAGTTCCTCACGGATACGACTTTCAACAAGGCCGATTATGATGCCTGGATTGAAACTCCGGCTGCTTACCGCTGGAGCGCCATGCTCATGCTCGAAGACGAAATGAAGAATAACACGATTCCTTCCCGTCAGCTTCAGGCTCTGGTCGGTGCATCCGTCCATCCGACATCTCTCGAAGCGAAGTGGAGTGTGGAACGTCGCATGACGGATTACGAACTGCAGGTGGCGGTTGCCCCGAATTCAGCATTTGTTGTGGATAGCAACTCCGTGGACAGCGTGATGGTGTCCGGCTACTTCAAGGCTCATGCACTCGACAGTTTCTTTGTTAAAAAGGACATGGCTCAGTTCCAGTATGTATCCATTCCGGTCGAAGCAACTGCCGCCGACGATGCCAGCATTCGTGAATACGCGATGACTCTTTATTACCAGCTGACGGATTCCTCTTCGGCAACGACTTTCGAAGATATGGCTCGTGTTTCTTCTGAAGATCCGGGCAGCGCCGAAAAGGGTGGCGTCTTGAGCGAAGATTTTGTTGGTCGCGGTACTTACGTGAAGTCTTTTGAAGATGCCGCTTTCGCTCTCGATTCCGGCAAGATTTCTGAACCGGTTCGCTCCCAGTACGGCTACCATATCATCAAGTCTTACGGCAACGTGAAGAACGACAAGGGCGAAGTCGAAAAGGTCAAGGTTGGCCATATCCTTCTTACTGTGACGGCTTCTTCCAATACGATTGATAGCCTCGAAAAGATTCTCACGAGCATCAAGAAGGATGTCGATGCCGGTTCTGACCTGGTGACCGAAGCCAACGCTCGCGGTCTCGATGTCAAGACTTCTGAATGGGTCGCTCGTGAAGACAATATCTCTGCTATGGGTTTCCTCAGGGGCCTTACCACCTTTGCCTGGCCGAACGAAAACCTCCCGGACGAAGAAAGTGAAATTTCCAACGTATTGAAGAACAACAAGTGGGTCGCCATTGCAAAGAAGGTCGGCTCGTTCAAGGCCGGCGAACGCAGCCTTCCGTTGTACTACAAGGATATCAAGGAAGCTCTTCTCAAGCAGAAAGCTGGCAAGGCTGCCGAAATCTACTTGAATTCTGTCGCTGCACAGGTGAAGGCTTGGAATCCGGCTGATTCTACGGCCAAAATCGACAAGATTGATCTTGAAACCAAGAACGCCTCTGTCGACGGCTTCGTCCCGGGCTTTGGCTACGGTGATCCTTTGATTGCAAAGGTTGTGACCAAGGCCAAGGTTGGTGAATGGACCGCTCCGGTTGTCGCTGAAAACGGCGCCGTGATGGTCAAGGTCGTATCGAAGAAAACTCCGAAGGTTGAAGACGTTGAAGAAGCCATCAAGCAGGATGTCGATAATGCTTACCGCTTTGGCATCATGACTGCCTTCAATGACTATGTCACGACTCTCGAAGCTTCTACGCCGGTCAAGAGCAACCTCGACCTCTATTATAGGGACTAGTGTTTAGTCAATGGTTGTCATTAGAGATGTTGTGACATTCTGCTAATGACAACTAAATACTAATAACGAAAAACTTAAATGCGGCGGCGTTGACCATCAGCAAATAAATTCAATTATCTGTTGACGGATGCGATTAAAATTGCTATAATGTGCCGCGCTTGCCCCCATCGTCTAGTGGCCCAGGACTCGGGATTCTCATTCCCGCAACAGCGGTTCGAGTCCGCTTGGGGGTACTAAAAACGACCAACGAAAAGTTGGCCGTTTTTATTTTCCGCCCCAGAGGTACTAAAAACGACCAACGAAAAGTTGGCCGTTTTTATTTTCCGCCTCAGGGGTACTAAAAACGACCAACGAAAAGTTGGCCGTTTTTATTTCTCGCGACACAGGGTACTAAAAAGTCTAACCGAAAAGGTTAGGCTTTTTTTTGTAAAATGAACGTCATGCGGGCGGGGCCCCAGCTCAGAGTTTTTTCCCATCCTGGCGCAAGCGCCAACCTTACGGCTCAGCAATGGGTCTGCAAGCAGCCCCGCTGCGTTCGCCTTTTAAGGTTGTGGCCCGCTCTATTCTCTCTACGATAAAACTTTTCTTAAAGTAATTAGTATTCTTGCTTTTACACTTATTAATGTAAAAAGCCAGGGCTTCTACCCTGGCTTCAAATGCGTTATTCGAACTGCGCGCAGTTTCAATTGCTGTTAATGTTCTACGCGTTTGTGCTTATTATTACTTGAATGTGCTCGTGAGGCGGAATGCGAATCCGACGTCGCTAATTTCGTTGCCACTGTAAACGCTGAACTGGAATTTTGACTGGCCGACTTTCTTAGCCCATGCGACAGTCCATGCCCAGTCATCCATTTTATCTTCGGTATCGTGAATTTTTTGACGGTCACCGATGCGTTCCCATTCAATGTAAAGGCTGCTCATAAGCGTGTTCAAGAAGCCTTCCTTCGGGGCAATCTCGGCACCGAGGTAGAACGGGTGATATTTTTTGCCGGGTTGCAGATACTTGTTTTCAGGAGCGAGGTAGTGTTTGGCTTTTGTATCGACAGCATCGTCTTGGGTGAAAATATATGCATATTCACCGTAGATGCGGAAAGCTGAAAACGGCTGGATGCTCAAGTAAGCGGCCAAACGCTGGGTGTGGAGAACGTTGTTCTGAATGAGGTCGAATATGTTGCTGCGGTAGGCGAACTTTGCTTCGAGTGGAATGTCGAACTTGAGCGCTTCTTCGATGCGAATGTAGCCGGAGTTGAATTTGTTGTCCCTGGTGGCAAACATGGCGTTGAGCTGGGAGTAACCGGTTTTCCAGCCAAGTTCAAGGGCGTTGTGGCTATAGTCGCGCATCCAGAGACCACGGGCCGTGAGGTCCTTGTCGATGTATGTACCGTAGTGTGTGGATTGGGACCAGTCTGTTTTCCAGTGACCGATTTTGATGTTGTAATTGTGGTCGCCGTAGCTCCATTTGTAGTTTGCCCAATAGAGGTCTGCGAGAATCTTGTCGTAGCTGGTGGTTTTGCCGTTGCCGTCTTTGATTTTGTTGCCGAACTGCGGGGCGAAAATGCGCAACATGATGAGTCCATCGAGATTTTCGCTCTTGTACTGGCCGCCCACGTTGGCACGGATCCAGTAGGAACTGAGATTGCTGCTGTCGTCGGCAATCATCTTGGTGGCCTGCGTCTGAACGTTGCCCTTGAGACTGAATTCTCCGTCTGCTGCGAAGGCGGCGGTGGCCATGCCGGCAATTAAAAGCACACTTGCAATTTTTTTGAAATTCATAAGATGCTCCTTATAAAGTCGTACAGTTGCAAATCTAGAAATTAAAAAAAATATTTAAAGATAATTTGAAAGTCTTGCTTTCATTTTTTATTTTTGGGTGCGCAATTAATACATCAATTGGAGTGAAAGAATGAGATTGGTTTCCCGTATTGCGCTGTCGGCATTGGTCGCATCGTCTTTTGCCATGGCCGGCAGTTTGGCGCCGAACAAGACGCATGCCGTTTTGAACGTGACTTACACGAACAACGATGATGTCCCGCATACAAATAAAAAACTCACGTTTGTGGGGCAGAACAAGGGCCAGAAGGTGGTGGTTACGACGGACATGTATGGTGAAGCGAGCTTCCATATTCCACGTGAAGATACTTACACGATCCTCTGCGAGAGTTTGACTGGTCCGTTTGAATGCGGCGAAACCCCGTATGTGTCGCGTACGGCAAGCACGGGCGGCATCACGGTCGTCTTTGACGATACGCGTTCTGAACTCACGGGGGTGACGTTCAAGGCGGGTAGCGCCGAGCTCGTTCCAAGTTCGTTGAAGACGCTGGATGCTGCCATTGTCGGGCTCAAGCGTAATCCGAAAGCGAAAATTGAAGTGGAAGGCCACACGAGTAGTGAAGGTGGCATCGAGCTGAACCAGCAACTTTCAGAAGATCGTGCGAACAGCGTCCGCGATTACATGATTGAGAACGGCATCGAGGCCGAACGTGTGACTGCCGTGGGCTACGGCCCGAGCCGCCCGAAGGGTGACAACTCGACGGAAGTCGGCCGTCGTGCAAACCGCCGCATCGAGCTCAAGGTTTTGAACGCCGACGAAGTGAATTTTTAGTTTGTTCAAACTTTGCGAAAAAGCCCGAAATCGAAAAAAGTGCTTTTTTTACGTAAAAATTTGTGAAAAATCGCAAGTTTTTACGTAATTTTTTTATGTTGTCTGTTTAATTTTGGGTAAAATACGAGTTTTTGACTATAAAATATTCCCTGGATAGGGGTTAAATCTCAGAAAAGCACCTTGGATGAATCTTCAAAGGTGCATTTTTTTATAAAATTACTTAGTTTGTATGAGCTTTTACGTAAAAATCCGAATAAAACCAATTTTTTTACGTAATTTTAGGCGTTTTTTCAAAATTTGCGTCACAGAACCCGATTTTTCGCTTTAAACGGCGCAATTTTCACCGTGCACTTAAACTCCGCGATTCTCTCCGCGCACTTTCACAGCGAACTTTTCACCGTGCAGTTGCACAGCGCAATTTTCACCGCGCACTTAAACTGCGCGAATTCCGTCTTCTTCGATGACGATTTTTTCTTCGCGGAAGAGCGCTCCGATAATCTTCTTGAATGTCTTCTTGGACATGCCGAATTCGCGACGGATTGTTTCCGGGTCGGTGTGGTCGCCGTAGGGGAGGAATCCGCCCGCTTCTTCGAGCTTCTGCATGATTGTGTTGGGGCTTTCGCTCTTCATCATGCCCTTGTAGCCGACCGGAGTCAAGTTGAGCGTAATCTTTCCGTCGCTTGTGAAACGCTGGATGAATCCGGGCATCGTGTCGCCGATGTAGATGCGTTCCATGCCTGGCGTCACCATGAGGCGGCCCGTGTAGCGGTAGTCGACGAGGCAATCGACGTAATCGGGCGTGACTTCGTAAGCGGCGAGATCCACGCGTTGGCCGATGTGCAAGTCGTTCGTGTCCGGATCGATGAAACTCTTGATTTTTTCGGTAGCGATGATGCGTCCGCTTTTTTCATCTTCGAGAACGAATACGACGCAGCGGTCGCCTTTCTGCAATTCGCCGAGTTGCTGCTTGAAGGGGAGGAAAAGGTCCTTGTTCAGGCCCCAGTCCAAAAACGCGCCGACGCGGTTCACTTCTTTGACCGTGAGCACGGCGAATTCGCCCACTTGCGCGAGCGGCTTGTCGAGCGTGGCGATGGGGCGGTCTTCGGAGTCCGTATAGACGAACACGT
>JAEEGK010008568.1_pt1 | contig 24093 bp, 20 predicted proteins | sample 8958771 | NCBI WGS metagenome assembly JAEEGK01 (sample SAMN16246547, study PRJNA631951) | gut metagenome | biome: gut microbiome; feature: rumen; material: SC-attached | host: Bos | place: Iran: Karaj | collected 2018-10
GCCTACCTCCATCTCCCCGGTGACGGTGACGGCGACCGTGACGGGCCTCCAGAAGGTGACGTCCGCCAAGCTTACCTACAATGGAAAGGACGTGGACATGACCGGTTCCGGTGACAACTATACGGCTGTCATTCCCGCCCAGCCGGACGGCACGAATGTGGAATTCACCGTCTCCGTGACCAACGAGGCCGGTTTCACGACCACCTCCGACAAGTTCTCCTTCAAGGTGGGCGATCCCGCTACCGATTGGAGCAAGCTGAAACTCAACGAGGTCTATGGCGCCGGTGCCGACGAGGAGAAGTTCTTCGAGCTGTACAACGGCAGTGACTATCCCATCAAGCTCAATGGGGTGACCATCAACAAAGATGAGGAACTCACCTGGACCGGCATCGACGGCGAGGTGGTGCCTGCCAAGGGATTCTTCGCCATCATCGGCGGCAAGGGAACGACCGAAAGAGGCTTCTCCAGCGGCTTCTCCGCCAAGAAGGCGGTCCTGATCGAGCTGTTCGACAACAAGGGCAACCTGATCGACCGCTTCCAGCGCGGTGAAAAGGGAGACGCCTGGGGTGCGTCCCTGCCGAACAACAAGGGTTCCTGGAGCCGTATCCCTGATGGAACGGGCATGTGGATGATGACCGAGGCTTTCACGCCGAATGCGGCCAATTCCACCGCCGGTGTCGAGGACCCCGACGTCGTTCAGTAAACTTCTTAACACATTGATAACATGGCAGAATTGAAAATCGGCGAACAGTCGAAGCCCCGTTTCGAGTTCCGCAGTTTCGGGCAGTGCTTCTGCAACGCCCACAAGCGGATGGCCCGCCTTTCCGTCCCCGTCCCTGAGAAGGTATGGGAGCGCACGAGCGACGAGATCTACATCATCTCCGCGAAGAACGACATCAACAATACCAAGATCCGCGACGGCAAGATGGACATCAAGACGTTCGTCCAGAGCGTCGACGGTCTCGAGCAGTGGAACCCCCTGATGAAGGGTGAGTTCCCGATCTCCCGCGAGGTGCTGGAGAAGGAAGTCTTCCCGGCCTTCATGGTGGAGATGCCCAAGCTGGACAAGGACACCTACACGTATGACGAGTTCATCGCGATGGTCAAGGCCTGTCCGGACCTCGCCGCGGTGCGCGTGCACAAGCAGCGCTTCGGCTACATGGTGAACAACACCATCTGCGAGGTGGGCAACGTCCTCATCAACGGTGCGAAAGTCGTCACCATCAACTCCGAATCCACGGAGATCGAAGACATCAAGAAAACCATCGCGGACTGCGGTCTCGAGGGTGTGGAGAACATCAACTACCTCCAGGCCATCAAGCGCGTGATCGGCATGAGCGACAAACCCCTTGCAAACGAATAATACCATGGCACAGGAAATCGAAAAGAAATTCTTGGTGAAGGGCGACTTCAAGGCCGAGGTCAGCAAGGCCACCCGCATCACCCAGGGCTATCTCTGCAGCGTTCCGGAGCGCACCGTGCGCATCCGCGTGAAAGGCGAGAAGGGCTTCATCACCGTCAAGGGCATCGGCAACGCGTCCGGCGCCGCCCGCTTCGAGTGGGAGAAGGAAATCCCCGTGGACGAGGTGAAGTCGCTGCTCGAGCTCGCCGAACCCGGCGTGATCGACAAGACCCGCTACCTGGTGAAGAACACCGACGGCAAGCATACCTGGGAAGTGGATGAGTTCTACGGAGACAACGACGGCCTGACCGTCGCCGAGATCGAACTCACCGACGAGAACGAGCCTTTCGACAAGCCCGCGTGGCTGGGCGAAGAGGTGACCGGCGATCCCAAGTACTTCAACTCCATGCTCATGAAGAACCCCTACAAGAACTGGAAGTAATCTTATGACAACAGACAAGACAAAGGCGGCGTTCGATCCGCTGGACATGGGCAACTACAAGGTTGAGAAACTGCCCAAGATGCAGAAATCGAAGTTCGAGATATGGATGGCCCGGCTGGGCGGTCCGTTGGCGATTGCCGCCTTTGTCTGGATCTGTTGGTTCTGCCACATCGGCTTCATCGACAACCTGGACACGGGTCTGCTGGCCTCCACGGCGCAGAAGCGGCTCGACGCCCTGGGGCTGGCCGGGTTCATCCGGGCCAACTACGCGATGCTGGCCATTTTCGTGGCGAGCCTCATCCTGTGGATGACGGAGGCCATTCCCAATTATCTGACCTCCCTCGTCCTCATCCTGCTGACGGTGCTCTTCAACGTGACCTCGCAGAAGGAGGCGCTGGCCCAGCTGGGCCACCCCGTGATGTGGCTCAACATCCTGAGCTTCGTGCTCGCTTCGATGCTCGTGAAGACCCAGTTCGCCAAGCGGCTCGCCCTTGCCTTCGTGATCAAGTTCGGCAAGAGCGCCAAAGGCGTGCTGTGGAGCTTCCTGGTGATCAACCTGGTGCTGTCGGCCTTCATTTCCGCGACGACGGTGAAGGCCACGATCATGCTCCCGATCTTCATGGTCATCTGCGCCATTTATGGCGCGTCCGGCGGCCACCGCAACAACTTCGGCCGCAACCTCGTCATCCAGAACCTGTTCCAGGTCAACATCGGCGCCAATGCCTTCTATACGGGCTCCGGCGCGCACCTGCTGGCCATTTCCCTCATTGCCGGATTTGTGGGCTCCTGCGACTTCGGCTACAAGGAGTGGCTGGTGGCCGTCGGGCCGATGTCGCTGATCATCCTGGTCGTGGGCCTGCTCCTGGGCATGTACGTGTTCTTCCCGATGAAGAAGGAAGAGCAGGTGCCCCAGATCGAGGGCGGCATCGAGCGCCTGAAGGGCGAACTCGCCGCCATGGGCAAGATGTCCGCGGAGGAGTGGAAAGCCGTGGGCATCTTCCTCCTGGTCCTCTTCCTGTGGGTCACCAAAGGCACGTTCCACGACATCGACGAGACGATCGTCGCCCTGATCGGCGCCGTCCTGGCCCTGATCCCGGGCATCGGCGTCGTGAAATGGAACGACGTGGACATCCCCTGGCACCTGATGCTCTTCTCCGCCGGCGCCTATGTGCTCGGCAGCGGGCTCAACGCCACGGACCTCCCCAACACGATGGTCAACGCGGCCTTCGACTCGATGGGCATCACCGCCAGCACCCCGTTCTGGGTGCTCTATGTCATCCTCACTTTCCTGATGATGTATTCCGGTCTGGTGTTCCAGTCCAAGACCATCCGGACGATGGTGTTCGTCCCCATCGCCCTGGGCGTCGAGAAGCGTTTCGGCTTCCCGCCCATGAGCCTCGCCCTCCCTGTGGCGATGCTCATCGAGCACTGCTACGTGCTCCCTTTCAACAGCAAGCCCGCCGCGCTGCTGTACAACACGAACCAATACAGCCAGACCGATGCCTTCAAGTACGGCATCACGATGATGACTTTCTCCTGGCTGCTCATCCTGGTCTTCGGCGAGACCCTGCTCAAGTGGCTGCAGATCACGCCGGGACTCTTTTAAACTTGTTTGACTTATGGAATTTGATTGGGATTTGATACTCCGTCTGTTCATGGGCGGAATGATGGGCGGACTGATCGGCCTGGAGCGCGAGTTCCGCGCCAAGGAGGCCGGCCTCCGCACGCATTTCATCGTGGCGCTGGGCAGCGCCCTGTTCATGATGATCTCGCAGTTCGCGTTCAGCGGCCGCTTCGACGCCGCGCGCGTGGCCGCGCAGGTCGTTTCCGGCATCGGTTTCATCGGCGCCGGCGTCATCATCTTCCAGAAGAACGTGGTCCGTGGCGTCACGACCGCGGCCGGCCTGTGGGTCGCCGCCGCCATCGGCCTCGCCTGCGGCGCCGGGATGTACTGGCTGGCCGGAGCGGCCACGCTGATGACCGTCGTCTGCCTGGAAATGATGCATCTGGTGCACCGCTGCATCGCGGAGAAGGTGGTGGAGGTCACGCTCTCGTCCGACGGCGAGACCGACCCGCTCGCGGTGCTCGAAAAAGTGAAAGCGCTGAAGATGCGGGCCGAATCCTATTCTTTCAGCGGCGGCAAGATCCACCTGTCGCTCCGGATGCGCCGCAAGGATAGCCTGGAGACGCTCCGGAACCTGGTCAACAAGCTGGAAGGCATCCGGATCGAAGACCTTTACTAAACACGCTACACAGACACTAAAACCAAATTATGACCACGCTTTTCTATCTTGTTCCCGCCGCTTCGGTGGTGGCGCTCCTGTTTGCCTGGCTCTTCTTCCGCCAGATGAAACGGGAGAGCGAAGGGACCCCTACGATGCAGGAAATCGCCCGGTACGTCCGCGAGGGCGCCATGGCGTACTTGAAACAGCAATACAAGGTCGTCGTCATCGTCTTTGCGGTGCTGGCGTGCCTCTTCGCCGTCCTGGCCTATGGCTTCGGGGTCCAGAACCCCTGGGTGCCGTTCGCCTTCCTGACGGGCGGCTTCTTCTCCGGGCTCGCCGGTTTCGTGGGCATGCGGACGGCCACGTACGCGTCGGCCCGCACGGCCAACGCGACGATGCGCTCGCTGAACGGCGGCCTGCAGATCGCGTTCCGCAGCGGCGCCGTGATGGGCCTGACGGTCGTCGGCCTGGGCCTGCTGGACATCTCCCTCTGGTGGATCATCCTGCGCACGTTCGTACACGGGGCCTCCGACGCCCAGACGCTGGTGGTGATCACCACCACGATGCTCACCTTCGGGATGGGCGCGTCCACGCAGGCGCTGTTCGCCCGCGTGGGCGGCGGCATCTACACGAAGGCCGCCGACGTGGGGGCCGACATCGTGGGCAAGGTCGAGCAGGACATCCCCGAGGACGATCCGCGCAACCCCGCGACCATCGCGGACAACGTGGGGGACAACGTGGGCGATGTCGCGGGCATGGGCGCGGACCTGTATGAGTCCTACTGCGGCTCCATCCTCGCGACGATGGCGCTGGGCGCCTCGGCTTTCTTCCGCGCCGGGACCGACGTCCAGATCCGGGCAATCATGGCGCCGATGCTCATCGCCGCCATCGGCGTGGTGCTGTCGATCCTCGGCATCTTCGCCGTCCGGACGAAGGAGGGCGCTTCGCTGAAGGACCTCCTTAAGTCCCTCAGCGTGGGCACGAACCTCGCCGCCGCGCTCATCGGCCTGCTGACCTTCGGCGTGTTCTATCTGCTGGGCTTCAAGGCCGAAAACGGCCTCCCGGAGTGGTGGAGGCTGTCCCTGTCGGTGATTTCCGGCCTGCTCGCGGGCGTGGTCATCGGCAAGGTCACGGAATACTACACGTCCCATTCCTATAAGCCGACACGGAAGCTGGCGGAGAGCTCCCAGACCGGCCCCGCGACCGTCATCATCAACGGCGTGGGCCTCGGGATGATCTCCACGGCGGTGCCGGTGGTGACCATCGCGGCCGCCATCCTGCTCGCCTTCGGCTTCGCGACGGGCTTCCATTTCTCCACGGAGTCGCTGTCCCTTGGCCTGTACGGCATTTCCATCGCCGCGGTGGGCATGCTGTCCACCCTGGGCATCACCCTGGCCACCGACGCCTACGGCCCCATCGCGGACAACGCCGGCGGCAACGCGCAGATGTCTGAACTGGACCCGTCCGTGCGCGAGAAGACCGACATCCTGGATTCGCTGGGCAATACGACGGCCGCGACGGGCAAGGGCTTCGCCATCGGCTCCGCCGCCCTGACCGCCCTGGCCCTGCTGGCCTCCTATATCGAAGAGATCAAGATCGGCCTCGGACACATCGGCAAGACCGCGCTGACGGTCGGCGACCGGGTGGTCGAGACCGTCTCCGCCACGATCACGGACATCGTGGAATTCTATGACATCTCCCTGATGAACCCGCGGGTGCTCGTGGGCGTGTTCGTGGGCGCGATGATGGCCTTCCTGTTCTGCGGCCTGACGATGAACGCCGTGGGCCGCGCGGCCGAGAAGATGGTCGTGGAGGTCCGCCGGCAGTTCCGCGAGATCGCGGGCATCCTGGAGGGCAAACAGCGGCCGGACTACACCTCCTGCGTGCGCATCTCCACCAAGGCGGCGCAGCACGAGATGGTCTTCCCGTCGGTCCTCGCCATCGTGGTGCCGATGCTGGTGGGCGTGCTGCTCGGCCCGGCCGGCGTGATCGGCCTGCTGGCCGGCGGCTTGGGCGCAGGCTTCGTCCTGGCCATTTTCCTGGCCAATTCCGGCGGTGCCTGGGACAACGCGAAGAAGTATGTGGAGGAAGGCCACTTCGGCGGCAAGAACTCAGCGTCCCATCACGCCACCGTCGTGGGCGACACCGTGGGCGATCCCTTCAAGGACACCTCCGGCCCGTCGCTGAACATCCTGATCAAGCTGATGTCGATGGTCTCCATCGTCATGGCCGGCTTGACCGTCATGCTGCATTAGTTGATCAGGTAGATCTTCTCCAGCCCGTTGTAGCTGCATCTGACCGTCGCGCGGCCCGCGACGATCGGGCTGACCTCGACCTGGACGGCCGGGTCGGAGGCCTTGACCTCGAGCCTGGAACCGTCCCGGACCGGGCCGTAGACCTGGTAGCGGATCTGGTCGGTCAGGCCGTTGGCGTTGGAGCAGCGGATCGGGGTCGCGGGCACGGCGAGCGCCTGCCCGTCCACGCTGATCTGCACGGTCGGGACCGCCGGGCGCTCGCACGCCTTGCCGGCCTTGGCGAAGCCGATGCCGTGGAGGTCGAACAGGCCGATGGGGCGCTGCTGGACAGGGGGCCGGAAACCGCCGAAGCGGGCGAAAGGATTCTCGGGCTGCTGCACCTCCGGCCCTTCGGCCACGAGGTAGATGGCATGCTTGCCGCTCAGGCCCTCGACGGCCGGGACGGGCACGCTGAGGGTCGTCATCTCGCGGGCCGCATCCTCCGGCACGTCGATGACCGCGATCTCGCGGCCGTTCCAGGTGCTGTTGGCATAGGGCCCGTCAAGCATCACGCGGATGCGGAAAGCGCCGTGGCCGCCGGGCGTGAGGCAGAGGCTGAGCGTGGCGCCGTCGCCCGGGCGCACGCCCTCGAAGGCCTTGACGCCCTTGGCGTCCTGCGCCAGGCCGCCGAAGCCGAAGTACTTGAAGCCGACGATGCCGCCGTTGGTGATGCCGGCGAGGTCCATGCTGTTGTCCCACACGTCGTGGTTGTCCTGCATCCAGTTCTGGTCGGTCATGTAGCAGGCGTAGCCCGCGGAATAATAGGCGTAGGGCGGCAGGCCGAAGATCTGGAAGCCCTCGCTGGTGACCTCCGCGCCCGTATAGACGTTGCCGTCGGCGGCCGCGGCCACCCATTTCTCATCCTTGGCATACGGGTCGTAGCCCGTGATGCGGAGCGTGCCGCCGTCGGCGACCTTCTTCTTGTCCCATTCGATCTTGACGGGCGCCACCATCGGCTGGCGGGCGTTGCCGAAACCGCGCGGCGGGCGGTGGTAGAAGACATACCACTGGCCGTTGATCTCCTGCAGGGAGCCGTGGGTGTTGTGGGCGGCGTTGGCGGTCATCAGGTGCCCGCCGTTCTCGTCAGGCACCACGCCGCGCGAGTCCACGAGCACGCCGCCGGAGCGCCACGGGCCGAGCGGCGAGTCGCCGTAGGCGTAGCGCAGGGCGGAATTGGTGGACTCCAGGCCGTAGTCCGGGCCGCTGTAGCCGGAGAAGACCATCACGTATTTGTTGCCGACCTGGCGGATGCTGGAGGCCTCGAAGAAGTTGAATTCGCCGGGGTTCTGGTCCTTGTAGAGCGACGGATACTGCGTGCCTTCCGGGTCGCGCACCTCGCCGTAGCGGGAGCTGGCGGGGATGAAATAGTCGTGCAGCTCCGTGCCGGGGCGCATCGAGTACATCGTCTCCGGGTCCAGCTCGATGGCGGTCGAGTGCTGGAAGCCGTAGAACGCATAGGCGCGGAATCCGCGCGCGAAGTCGGGGTCTTTCTTGTTTGTCACCGGCTCGACGAAGACCGAGGGGTCGAAGTCGATGATCGAGCCGGGCAGGCAGCCGCGGCCGTCGGGCGTGGCGTTGACGGGGCGGAACGGCCCGTCGGGCCGGTCGCCCACGCAGACCATCGCCACGCGCCCGCGCCCGCGGGAATGCGGATAGAGATAGTAGGTCTTCTTGCCCGTGGCCTTGTCTTTGACCTCAACGAGGTCGGGGGCGTACATCGTGTCCCACTGGCCGTCCACGAACCAGGTGAAGATGGGGCCCTCGTCGCGCCACTGGCTCAGGTCTTCGACCGGAGCCGACCACATGCGGATGTCGCTGCCGCAGTAGGCGGTGTAGGTGATGTCGTGCGAGCCGATGATGTAGGCGCGGTACTTGCCGGGTTGGTCCGGGTCTTCGAAGACGCGGGGTTCGCCGTCGGGCAGGTGCTCCCACAGGGGGAGGTAGGGATTCTGGGCGGAAACCAGGCTGCAGAGCAGCAGCAGGGCGGGCAGGAGGATTCTTTTCATAATGGATACGTTGTGTTGGATTGGTTTTGTTCGGGATTCTAAAGATACGAATTTTTCGTATCTTCGCATCTCCAGCCATGATTGATCCGTCCATGAAGAAACTGATAACCACTCTTCTGATCCTTATTCTGAGCGTGCCCGCTGCATTTTCGCAGCAGATCCGGGACATCGACGAGACCGTCGTCCTGCACCGGGACGGCAGCGCCCGCGTGACCCAGGTCTGGGACGTCGAAGCCGTCGACGGCACGGAGTTCTATCTCCCGTTCGACCACCTCGGGCCGCTGGACATCACGGACCTGCTGGTGAGCGAGCGGGGCGTGCCGTTCGTCCCGGAAGGCGACGCCTGGGACACCGGCCGCACCCGCGAGGCCAAGCGCGGCCGCTGCGGCATCGTGCGCAAGAGCGACGGCGTGGAGCTGTGCTGGGGCATCGGCGAATACGGTGACCACGTCTGGACGGTCAGCTACACCGTCAAGGGGATGGTGATGCAGCTGGACAGCTGCGCTGCCCTGTATTTCAGCTTCGTCAATCCCGGGCTGATGGCTCCGCCGCAGCACGTCAAGGTCGTCCTGACCAATGAGACCGGCGGCCCGGCGTGGACCCCCGACAACGTCAAGGTCTGGGGCTTCGGCAGCGACAGCGAGATCTTCGTGGAGGACGGCGCCATCCGCGCCGAATCCCTGGGCGCGTTCGGCAGCGAGGACCGCGTGACGGCGCTCGTCCGGTTCGACGAGGGCCTTTTCGAGCCGGCGGTGCAATATGACGAGACCTTCGAGAAGCTCCAGAAGAGGGCCTTCCGGGGCAGCGACTACAAAGAGACACTGTCGGTCGGCGAGTGGCTGTGGCTGGCGCTGGCCCTCATCCTCGGCCTGCTGCTCACGCCCATGGGCTGGGCGGTCATCGCCCTCGCGGTCCTGGCCTGGGAGGGCATCAACTATTATCTGCTGGGGAACAAATACAAGAAGCGCGTCTTCGGCCGGAGCCGGATCCAGGGCTGGTACCGCGACATCCCGCTCAAGGGCGATCTGCCGGCGGCCTACTACACCCTGGTCAAGGGGTGCAAGATGAATACGTCCCAATACACCAACAACCTGATCGGCGCCTATTTCCTCCGCTGGGTCCTGTCGGGCCACGTGGGCGTGCTGCCCGACGCGGCCCACCCGGACCGGGTCAACCTTTCTTTCCCGCAGCAGAAGGCTTTCGACGAGGCGCTCGAGAACGACCTCTACCTGATGGTCCGCGAGGCCAGCGGCAGCAACCACATCCTGGAGGCGGGCGAGCTGGACAGCTGGGCCAAGCGCTCGTTCCGCAAGGTCTCCGGGATCCCGGACCGGGCCTGCACGCTCGGGAAGCAGTGGTTCGTCGCCCGCAACTATATGGGCAAGGGCGACGCCCTCACCAAGGACGGCCAGGAGAAGGCCCGGCAGCTGGTCGAGTTCAAGAATTTCCTCGAAGACTTCACGCTTAGCGCGAAGCGCGGGGCCATCGAAGTGACGCTCTGGGAGGACTACCTCGTGTTCGCCGCGCTGTTCGGCATCGCCGACCGGGTGGCGAAGCAGTTCGAGAAGCTCTATCCCTCCGAATACCAGGCCTTCACCCAGGCTGCCCGCCTGGACGCCGGCGTCTCGCTCTACAGCCTGATGCGCCTGACGAACAGTATTTCCGCCTCGGCGATGCGCGCCGCGCTGGCGAAGAAGTCGGCCGCGTCGATCAGCTCTTCTTCCTCCTCTTCCGGCGGCTCCTACCGGAGCAGCGGCGGAGGCGGGCATTTCTCGCGCGGAGGCGGCGGCCATTCGTTCGGCAGCTCCCGGGGCGGCGGCACCCGCTAGTCCCGCCGCGGAACATCCGTCGGAAATATTGCTTATCTTTGCTCCATTATGAAGAAAATACTTCTCTTTGTGCTGGCCTTGCTCCCGGCCCTGAACGCCGGAGCCCAGAGCCGCTTCGCGAAATATCTCGACCAGGCGGAGAACGCTCCGTTCGTGGTCGTGGACAAGCAGTCCCTCAAGCTCACCCTCGTGGACCCGCAGGGCGAGCCCATCAAGGAATACGGCATCTCCGTCGCCGTCAACTACGGGCCCAAGAAGGTCCGCGGCGACCACAAGACCCCGGAGGGGACCTTCAAGATCAACCAGCTGCTCAACGCCAAGGGCCTCTCGCACGACTTCAAGGACGGCAAGGGCCCCATCCCCGACGCCTACGGCCCCTGGTTCCTGCGCCTGGACGTGCCGGGCTTCTGGGACATCGGCATCCACGGCACGCCCTTCCCCGAGTCCATCGGGACGCGGGCCACGGAAGGCTGCGTGCGGCTGCGCAACGAAGACATCCTGGACCTCAAGTCCCGGGTCAAGGTCGGCACGGTGGTCATCATCCTGCCGGACGCAGTTGAAAAAAAGTAAAAAACAGCGTTAACATTTTCTGGACTTGTCCGTCATATTATCGGAACCGGGTTGAGGCGCGCCGCCCACGGTTCCGATATATGTTTTAAAACCAAAGAACACAATGAAAAAGTTACTTGTCTTGCTCCTCCTGGTAACGCTGCCGCTGGCGGCCTTCGCAGGGAGACCCGCCAAACGGATCAACAACGCCCGGCTGTCTGCGCTCATCGCAGAATGCCGTCAGTACGACGGTGCCGAAGTCATCACCATCGGCGGTTTTGGTACTTCGCTGATCAAGGGTGCGGTCCGCCTTTCCGCCGGCAACGATCCCGAAGCCCGGGCTGCCTTGCGGCTGTTTTCCGGCGTGAGAAGTTTTGGAGCCCTGGAATTCAGCGACTGCTCCGAGGCGGCGCGCGAGCGGATTTCTGAAAAGATTGAAAGACTTCTCGCGCGATCGGAAATGTTGGTGGAAGTCAAGGAAGACGACACGCACATGTGCGTCTATGGCCTGCTGGACGATGCGTCCGCGACCGTGCGGGATATCGTCCTGTATGACGCAGAGGACTGTGTTTTTGTCTATGCGAAAGGATCCGTCTCGATGGAAGTGGTTGGAGAACTGATGGCTACCTATGACTAGCGAACGCTTCCAAGCAGAGTACCTGCCCCTGTCCGGGACTTTCTACCAGGTGGCCCACTACATCCTCGAGGATGCGGCCGAGGCGGAAGACGCCGTGCAGGAGCTGTTCCTCAAGCTCTGGGCGGACCGGGATGGCCTGGACGCCGTCCACAACCCCAAGGGCTACGGGATCCGGGTACTCCGCAACCTCTGCCTCGACCGGGTCCGCCGTCGGAGCAAGGTCTCGGTCCCGTCCGAACTGCCCGAGCAGGAATGGCCGGGCCGGCAGGACGAGGCGGTCGACAACCGGGAAAAGCTCGCCAAGGTGCTCGCCGCCATCAAGTCCCTGCCTGACAGGCAGCGCACCGTGCTCACGCTCCGGACCCTGGACGGCCTCTCCTACGAGGAGATCACCGAACGGACCGGCATTGGAAACCTTACATTACGTGTCCTGCTCTCGCAGGCACGCCGGAAAATCAAGACAGCAATCTTATGAAGACCCTCGAAGAAATAGAAAGACTCAGCCTCGAAGAGCTGGAACAGGAAGCCACCCGCGCCGCCGCACCCGTCCCCGACGGGCTGCAGGAACGCCTCCGGCAGACGCTCGCCGCCCGCGAACTCGCGGACGCGGCCCGGCCCCGCCCGACCCGCTGGATTCCCTATGCTTCCCTCGCCGTGGCCGCTGCGGCCGCCGCGGTCATCGCCCTGCCGCAGCGCGGCCCGAAGGACACCTTCGACGACCCGCGCCTGGCATACGCCGAAGTCGAGAAGGTCTTCCGGACCATCTCCGACAAGATGAACGAAGGCGTGGAGCTCGTCCGCGAAGCGGAAGCCTCCGCCGAAATCCCCCAGAACATCCTCAACAAGTCACAGAAATGAAACGCATATTATTCCTTACGGTCATCCTGCTGATCGTCAGCACCTTCTCCGTCTTTGCCCAGAACGGCAAGTCCATCTATCAGAAATACTCCGACGCCGAAGACGTTAGCGCCGTCTATATCTCTCCCGCCATGTTCCGCCTGATCGGCAGAATCCCCGAACTGGAGGTCAATGACAGCGGCCTCAACCTCGCTCCCGTGATCCGTTCCCTGACCGGGATGTATGTCCTGAACAGCGAGAACCAGAGCATCAACGCCAGCCTCCGCGGCGACGTGGACCGCTTCATCAAGGGCGGCCGCTACGAACTGCTGATGGAAGCCAAGGAAGATGGTGAAGTCGTCCGGATGTACACGGTCGGCGACAGCAAGACCATCGAAAGCTTCGTGATGTTTGTCGTCGACGGCGACGAAACGACCTTCGTCTGTCTCGACGGCCAGATGCCCCGCGAAGAGACCGAGAAACTGATCCTCGAAGCGACGAGGAATTGATCAAATGCTTATATTTGTCCGTATGAAACGGACATTCCTTCTCCTGGCGGCGTTGGTACTTTCCGTACCCGCCGCCTTTTCGCAATCCTGGGACGGCCCGCAGTGGGCGGTCGTCAATTCTTCGTCCTGCTTCCTCCGGCTCAAGCCGGACTATGAGTCGGGCAACGAGAGCCAGGCCCTGATGGGCACGGTTCTGCGCGTCAAGGGCGCGGAGCGCTACTGGCGGCAGGTGGATGCCCCCGACTACAAGGACGTCTGGACGACGGAACTCAACGTCGCCTTCATGGACGAAGCCGGCAAGGATGCCTGGATTGCCGCTCCCAAATATATCTGCGTGGCCGAATATACGCACCTCTATGCCGAGCCGTCCCTGGCGGCGGACCGCGTGTGCGACTTCACCCTGGGCGACCTCGTCCGCCGGGAAGCCGCTCCCTGCTGCGGCTGGGTGCGGGTTTCCCGCCCTTCCGGGCAGGCTTGCTGGGCACGTGAGGAGGACGTGCAGGAGCTGGATGCCTGGATCCGTTCGCGCGTCTCCACGCGCGAGAATCTGATCGCGACCGCGCGCCGCTTCCTCGGCACGCCCTATATGTGGGGCGGGGCGAGCGTCAAGCACTTCGACTGCAGCGGCTTCACGCAGTTCGTCTACCGCCAGTGCGGGATCGTGCTGCCGCGCAACGCCCGCGAGCAGATCCACACCGGCGAGGAGATTCCCTACGATTTCGACCTGATGCAGCCCGGCGACCTGATTTTCTACGGCACGCCCGCGACGGCGCGCAAGCCGATGGTGGTGGCGCACGTGGCGATGTACTACGGCGACCGCAAGATCATCCACTCCTCGCAGGTGGTGCGCATCAGCTCGCTGACGCCGGACGGCGAAGACTACTACGAGCGTGAGCCGCTCGGCGTGCGCCGCATCCTGGGCCACGTGGACGACGGCTCCGGGATCCGGAGCGTCATTTCCTATCCCTGGTATTATTGATCCGACCTTCTGAACGACTATGAGAACCCGATTCCTTCTTTTCCTGGCAGCCGCCCTCGTGCTGCTGTCCGGATGCGACAAGACGAAGACGAAGTCGCGCTCCGGCGATTTCCTCCTGCCCGTCATGGAGACGACCGACATCCACGGCTATATCGTCAGCCGCGAGGATGATTTCTTCCACTACCGGATGGCGTACATCGCCGACAAGGCCAAGGACATCCGGGGCCGCGGCGCGGAATACGCCAAGGACCGGCTCCTGCTGCTGGACGGGGGCGACCTCTACCAGGGCGCATCCATCTCCAACCTGCTGGGCGGCCAGCCCGTGTCGGCGGCGGTGGACCGGATGGAATACGACGCCGTCGCCCTCGGCAACCACGAATTTGACTGGGGGATCGAGAGCACGGTCGATCCGGACGCCACGATGCCCGACTACGAATGGGCGGGCAGCCGGCAGGTCAACGACATCCCCGTCCTCTGCGCCAACCTGTATCTGGACGGCAGCCGGGCGCCCTTCACCAAAGACTACGTGATCGTCGAGAAGACCGCCCGGAGCTCCAGCGGGGAGACCGTCCCGGTCCGGATCGGCATCATCGGCTTCGCCGTGGATTATGCCAGCAGCATCATGTCTTCGAAATTCACCGACCGGGGATTCTCCATCCGGGAAGACTACTCGATCGCCGACGACCTGGCCCGGGAGCTGGAGTCGTCGGGCCAGTGCGATGCCACGGTCCTGCTCGTCCACGGCGCTGCCGACTACGTGGCGGCCCAGCTGGCCTGGAACAGCGCCATCGACCTGGTGCTGGGCGGCCACAGCCACGCGCGTAAGAGCGGCCGGCGGGGCTCCGGCCCCGTGTTCCTGCAAGGGGGCCGGTATTGCGAGCATTATTCCAGCGCCGACCTCAAGTTCCTGCGGGACCGCAAGACGGGCGAAGTCTCCTTCTCCTCCGTGGTGAACGTGAAAAACTACGCCGTCAGCGCGTCCTTCGACCAGCATCGCGCCGAAGGGCAGAATGCCGAAGATCTGGACGAGGACGTCCTGGCCATCTGCGACGCGGCCATCGCGGCCACGGCCCTGGAGGGCGACGACGTGATTGGACACATCGAAGTGGATGCCACGCAACATCCCATTGCCGGGAGCGGCGAGCGCGCCACGGCGATGTCGAACTGGATGTGCGACATCCTCCGCCGTGTCGGCGACGCCGACGTCTCCTTCGTCAACAGCGGCGGCGTGCGCACGACGTTCCCGCTCGGCGGGGCGTCCGGCCGGGACATCACTGTCGCGAACGTCTACGAGATGTTCCCCTTCAACAATACGACCTATGTCTACGAAATCACATACGCAGAGCTGCTCCAGCTGCTGCGGTATTCATTGACCGGCAGCGGCGGGAGCCTGTTCACGTTCATGACGGGGATCGACTGCGAGTACCGCGGGAATGCCGTCCTCGCGCTCGCCAAAGACGGCGCGACGCTCTACCGGGACGGCCGCTGGACCGGCGACTGGGCGTCCCGCAAGCTCCTGCTCTCCGTGAGCGAGTATCTGGCCACCACCCAGCGGACCGACAGCAGCACCGGCCTGAGCAATCCGCTGCCGGGATGGAACACGACGCAGCGCCTGCTGTCCAGCGACCGCGTGGACAACGAAAGCGCCGTCGTGGTGCTCAAGGCAGAGGCCGCCGCTTCCGGAGGCCTTCTGTCCATCGACACCACGCCGCACTTTATCTTGCGCTGATTTTCGCTAATAATTGCGGATCTCGACGCCGCCGAAGCCGACTTCGCCGGTGAGGACGAGGATCGGCTCGCCTGCGTTGATCTTGCTGAAACGCTTGTCCGTGACGCCGCCGAAGCCGTTGCTCACGGCGGTGGTGACGGCCATCCCTTCCGGCACGATGATGACCACGCCGCTGAAGGCGACGTTCAGGTTGATGACCGCCTCTTTGGCGAATTCGGCGCCCCGCAGGTCCAGCGTCAGGCCGCCGAAGGACACGTTGATGTCGGCGCCGTCGAACTTCTCACCCGCAAAGAACAGGTGCTGCTTGCCGAAAGAGGAATCGATATGGCGGATGTCCTTGCCGTCGCGGGAGAAGGTCGTGTATCCGCTTGCGTTGCGGCGGCAGCAGGACTTGAAGAAGAGAAGCCGGATGCCGAAGCCGATGACCATCAGCGCCAGGGCGTATTGCCACATGTTGCTCCAGGAAATGATGTCGCGGTCTGCCAGCAGGAGCAGCACGCCGATGCCGATGCCCACGCACGGGCCGACGACTTCCCGTCCGCTGAGGAGCGCGGAAAGGCAGGGCAGGATGATGAACAGGGTCCACCAGCCTCTGGTGGAGAAGTCGAAACCGGGAACGCCCGCGAGATTCAGGACCCAGATCACGCCGATGATGATCAGCGCGAGGCCCAGGACGATTTTGAAGGAATGTTTCATGGTATTGGATTGTCAGGTTATGCAAAGATATGCTTTTTTCGTATCTTTCGTGTCCCAAATGATAACACGATGAAAAAAGTTCTCCTTTTCCTAGCCGGCTGTGTGTTCTGCGCTGCATCTTTCGCGCAGGAGCCGGTGACCTTCACTGCTGAGCAGGACCACCAGAACATGCTTGACCAGCTCGGGATCAAATCCATCCGCCGCGGTTTCGACGCGGACGAGAAGAGCCCCTACGCCGCCAACTACGATGAGAGCAAGGCCAATCCCTTCCCCGTGCTTCCGGAAATCCTCCGGACCAATGCCGGCAAGAAGGTCACCACGGCTAAGCAGTGGTGGGAGGTCCGCCGGCCGGAGATCGTCGAGGGCTTCGAGAGCGAGGTCTATGGCCGCGTCCCGGCCAACGTCCCCGGCGTGACCTGGACGGTCGAGGCCGAGGAGATCGAGTTCGTCGGCCGGATTCCGGCCAAGGCCAAGCAGCTCCGGGGCCATGTCGACAACTCCGCCTGTCCCGCAATCAACGTCGACATCAAGATGGTCGTCGTGACGCCTGCCAATGCCGAAGGGCCGGTGCCGGTGCTGATGATGTTCGGCGCCGCCAACCTTCCCAACCCCGTCAAGCCCGGCGGAGACGACATGGCCGTCATCAACAAAGCCCTGCGCCGCATCCTGGAGAGCGATCCGGAGACGGCCGAGCTGATGAAGAAATACCCGGCCTGGCAGCCCTTCGAGCCTGCCAACCCGTTCGCCATGTTCATGCGCCCGGCCCAGCAGGCTCCCGGCCAGGATCCGCCGTCCAACCAGCAGCTGCTCGCCGCCGGCTGGGGCTATGCGATGATCGACCCGGCCAGCATCCAGGCCGACAACGGCGCCGGCCTGACCCGCGGCATCATCGGCCTGACCAACCACGGCCAGCCGCGCAAGCCGGACGACTGGGGCGCCCTGCGCGCCTGGGCCTGGGGCGCAGCCCGCGGCCTTGATTATCTCGAGACGGATCCCGACGTGGACGCGAAGCATGTCGGCATCGAGGGCGTGTCCCGCTACGGCAAGGCCGCGCTCGTGACGCTCGCCTTCGAGGAGCGTTTCGCGATGGGCCTGATCGGTTCCTCCGGCAAGGGCGGCGCCACGCTGCACCGCCGCATCTTCGGCGAGGGCCTGGAGAATCTTTCCAATGCCGGCGAATACCACTGGATGGCCGGCAACTACATCAAGTACTGCGCGGTCGAGTCGAAGACGGGCGCCTGGAACGCCGGCATGCTGCCGGTCGATTCGCACGAGCTCATCGCCCTCTGCGCGCCGCGCCTCGTGTTCATCAGCTACGGCATCCCGGAGCAGGGCGACGCCCTGTGGCTGGACCAGTACGGCAGCTGGCAGGCCACCGTGGCCGCCGGCGAGGTGTTCAAGCTGCTCGGCGCGAAAGACCTCGGCCGGTCCAACGACTACCGCAAGGAGCCGATGCCGGCCGTGCTCGAGGGCCTGCTCGACGGCGAACTGGCCTGGCGCCAGCACGACGGCGGACACACGGACGCTCCGAATATGAAATACTTCATCGAATGGGCATCACGTAAAATTCGGGAAAAATAGCTATCTTTGCGGCAATAAAATTTGAAAGATATGAATCTTAGAGACATCAAAAAGGACATCGAGTATGTGCTGAGCGCATTTGTGGAGGATTGCTCCGTCGTCGCCTGTGTCAATCCCAAGATCACCGACGCCAACGTCAGCGAGCTGATGGAAGAGGCCATCGACCTCTACAACGAACTCCGCGACAAGGTCAACGCCAAGGTCGAGGGCTCCAAGAAGGCCTACTACAACGATCTTCGCAAGGAGGTCCTCTCCAAGACGGACGCGCTCTACTCCAAACTCAGCACCGCCGTGAAGGAAGCGGTCAAATAATGAGAATCACCTTCCCCCTGATATCAGTCGCGCTTCTGCTAACAACATGGAGCGCGACTGCTGGTATTCCCCGGACCCGGGCGCAGGTGGCCGTCGAGGCCGTCTGCGCGCAGGAGCCGCTGCGGGCCGGCCTCGCCGGCGTGCTGGCGGTCCGTGCGGACGGGGATACGCTCGTCGCCGTCAACATCCGCCAGAAGCTGGTCCCGGCCTCCAACGTCAAGCTGCTGACCACGGGCCTGGCCCTGCATACGCTCGGGGCGGACTACCGTTTCGAGACCCGCATCGCTTATACGGGCACGGTGGCGGACGGCACGCTCAAGGGGGATGTCTATATCCTCGGCGGAGGCGATCCCACGACCGGGTCGCGCTCCGACTGTGCGGAGGGGGTCGGCAAGACCTTCGCCGCCTGGGCGAAGCTGCTCGCCGACGCCGGCATCGAGACCGTCGAAGGGCGCATCCTGGGCGATCCCCGCTGCTTCGCCACCCCGACGCCGCAGAACCTCGGCTGGACCTTCGACGACCTGGGCACCTACTACGGCGCCGGCCCGACCGGCCTCAATTTCTTCGAGAACGCCCAGAATTTCTACATCACGCCCGGGCCCGCCGGTGCCGCGCCCAACTATCGGGTGCAGTATCCCGAGACCCCGTGGATGCACGTGGAGAACCACGCCGTCACCGGTCCCGCCCGCTCGTCCAACTCGCTCTACTACGTCAATTCCACGCTCGCGCCCTATGGCGAGCTCGCCGGGTCCTTCCCGTCCGACCGCCGCGGCTACACCCTGGAGTGCTCCAACGCCTTCGGCGCCTACACCTGCGCCTGGTATTTCCGCAACTACCTGCAGAAGAACGGCATCGCCGTCCTGGGCGGCTGGGGCGACATCACCCCGCAGGGCGAGGTCCGCACGGACCTGACGCCCGGCACGCTGCGCACGCCCGCCGCCGTGGCGGATTCGCTCACGGTGCTGGGCAGCTGCTACTCGCCGCGTTTGGCGGACATCGTGCGCGACACCAACGGCGACAGCGACAATTTCTATGCGGAGACGCTCCTCAAGGCCGTCGCCCTGCGCCGCGGCCTGACCGCCGGCCAGGACGACTGCGAGAAGGCGGCCGAGGCCGGCCTGCGCGCCCTGGGGCTGCGCACCGACGGCGCCTGCCGCCAGGTGGACGGCAGCGGCCTGTCCCGCAAGAACTACGTTTCCCCCGCCTTCTTCGTCCGCTTCCTGCGGAAAATGATGACGCTGCCCGTCTGGGAGCCTTTCTTCGCCTCGCTGCCGGTCCCCGGCGCCAAGGGCACGCTCGAAGACCGCTTCCCGAAGGCCCCGCAGGAGTTCAAGGACCGGATCCACATGAAGACCGGCTCGATGAACGGCGTGCGCTGCTTCAGCGGCTACATCCTGGCCGCCGACGGCGATCCTGCGCACACGATCGTCTTCTCCGTGCTCGTCAACAACTGCCCGGAGCGCTCTTTCCAGATGGTCCCGCCCCTGGACGCCATCATCGAGGCGATCGCCGCTGAAAACGAGTAGATTTTTTATTATCTTTGCATGTTATGCGCAAACTCTTCATATTGATTTTGCTGCCCGCCCTGCTGGCCTCCTGCAACGCGATCTCGTCGCTGGTGCACGACGACCAGGTGGTGGCGAAAGTCGGCAAGAACAAGCTCTACAAGTCCGAGCTGGAGCTTTTCATCCCCAATATGATCCCTGCGGAGGACAGCGTCCGGCTGGCCGAGCAATACATCAACACCTGGGCGATGGACCTGCTCTACCTCGACGTGGCGGAGAAGGAACTGTCCAAGGGCGAGCTCGACGTGAGCGCCGACCTGGAGAGTTTCCGCCGCTCGCTGCTGAAATACCGCTATGAGCAGCGCTACATCAACGACCGCCTGGACACGCTGGTCACCGACGACCAGATCCGCCGCTACTACGAAGAGCACGAAGCCGACTTCGCGCTCAAGCGCCCCGTGCTCAAGGTCCGCTTCGTGGACGTGATGAAGGATTCGCCCAACAAAGACGCCATCCTTCGGATGATGACCTCGAAGGAATACGACGACGTCCAGCGCGCGGACACGCTCGCCAAGTCCACGGCCCTGCGCTATTTCGACAGCTCCGACACCTGGATGGACGCCAACGAAGTGGCCGTCTCGTTCGGCCTGGACTACCAGCAGATGCTTTCCTACCTGAAGGGCGACATGATCAAATACGAGCCCGAAGACCGCGGCGACGTGATGGTCGCGTATGTCTGCGACATCCGCCGCACGGGCCCCGCTCCCTACGAATACTGCACCGAAAGGATCCGCGACATCCTGATGAGCGCGAGAAAACACGACCTGATGAACAGTTTGGAACGGGACTTGCTTGAGAACGCGCTCGAAAGCAAACAATTTGTGATTTACCAGAATGAAGAATAAGATGCTGAAAATGGCGGCCGCTGCCGCCCTGATGGCCTTGACGGCCGTATCCTCGCAGGCCCAGAAATACAACGGCGTCATCGACAAGTCGGTCGCCCTGGTGGGCAGCGAGATGATCAGCCTGTCCGACGTCGAGGCCCAGGCCCAGGCCATGCGCGCCCAGGGCCTGCCGGTGGACCGCTGCCAGATCCTCGAGGAGATGATGCAGGCCAAGCTGTTCGTGGCCCAGGCCCGCGTGGACTCCCTGACGGTCGACCAGAATCAGGTCGCCAACCAGCTGGAGCAGTATGTCGCCAACATGCTGACCCGCGCCGGCGGCGAGGACAAGCTGGCCGAATACCTGGGCAAGCCCCTCTACAAGCTCCGCCAGGAGTGGCGCCTGCAGATCGAGGAGCAGACCCTGGCCCAGCAGGAGCAGCGGGAGATCGCGGGCAACATCCCCGACCTCACGCCCTACGACGTCAAGCAGTATCTCGACACGGCTTCGGTGGTCTCGCTGCCGCTCGTGCCGATCAAATACCAGATGAGCCAGATCTGCCTCTATCCCGACCGGGAAGCGGCGAAGATGGCCGTCAAGGAGCGCCTCCTCTCCATCCGCGAGCGCATCATCAACGGTGAGCGTTTCGCCTCCCTGGCGCGCCTGTATTCCGAAGACCCGGGCAGCGCCCGCAAGGGCGGCGAGCTGGGCATGGCCTCCAAGTCCATCTTCTGGCCGGCTTTCTCCGATGCGGCCATGGCCCTCAAGCCCGGCAACATCTCCCAGATCGTGGAGACGCCGGACGGCTTCCACATCATCGAGGTGCTCCAGAAGGAAGGCGACATGTTCAACGCCCGCCACATCCTGATCAAGCCCAGCTACACCCAGGCCGACCAGGACAAGGCCTTCCACAAGCTGGACAGCATCCGCACGGCGATCCTGGATTCCACGATCACCTTCGAGACGGCCGCCCGCTTCTACTCCGAGGATCCTGCCACCCGTACCAACGGCGGCCAGATGGCCGATCCCAACACCGGCTCCGCCTACTTCGAGATCGATCAGCTCAAGCCGCAGGACTATGCAGCCGTCCAGGGCCTGCAGGTCGGCGAGATCTCCCAGCCGATCGCCTCGCTCGACAACGAAGGCCGCGACGGCAACCTCGTCTACAAGATCGTCCGGCTGGACAGGATCGTGCCGGCCCACGCAGCCTCTTTCGAGGCCGACTACACCGAACTGCTCGAACTGGTCCGGAACCAGAAGACCACGGAAGCCATCACCAACTTCCTGGACGAGAAGATCAAGAGCAGCTACATCGTCATAGATCCCCTGTTCAAGGACTGTGAGTTCTCCCGGAAAGGATGGTCTCAGCGAGTCAGAAAAGACGACTAAGCTTCTTCGCGGCCCTGCTGCTCGCCGCGCTTCCCCTGTCTGCCCAACGCAGTTCCGGGCAGACGGATTCTTTGGTACGTCTGCTCAACGCCAGCTTCCTGGAGCAGGTGGAGGTGAACGGCCGGCTCGCGCGTAAGGCGGTGGAGCCGACCTTCCTGCACAACGGCACCTATCTTTCCTGCGACACGGCCCTCTGGCACGTGGACGACAAGATCATCAACTGCTTCGGCCACGTCCGCCTGACGCAGGGCGAGTCGGTCCTGACCAGCGAGAAGCTGGACTACCTCATCGACGAGAGCCTCGCGCAGTTCCGCGGCGCGGTGGTCGAGCTGCGCAACAAGCAGGACAACGTCCTGCGCACGCGCATCCTGGACTACAACACGCAGGACAGCCTCGCCGTCTTCCAGGGCGGCGCCGCGATGCTGAGCGCCGACGGGCAGATCATCGAGAGCATGGACGGGACCTACGACAACGGGTGCGGGCTGTTCACCTTCTCCGGCAACGTCAACATGTTCACGGACTCCGTGTTCGTGCGCACCGACCTGCTTGACTACGACTCCAACAGCGAACGGGCGGATTTCCGCGCCCCCATCGATTTCTGGAAAGACGAAAACATGCTCTCGGCCGGTGCCGGCTGGTACGAGCGCAAGAAGGATACGTTCTTCTTCGAGCGGGAGGTCCACGGCCTCGGCGACACCGAGGAGTCGTGGAGCGACAGCCTCTATTTCTACCGGCTGACCAACGACATCCTGATGCTGAAGAACGTCCAGGTGCAGGACCAGAGCCGCAAGGTGGCGGCGATGGGCGACCGCCTGGAGTATATCGACTCGCTGGCGCGCGTGACCCTGGATGAGCGCGCTTCCGCGGCCCTGTGGGACGACGGGCGCGAGCAGCCCGACACCACCTACCTGGGCGCGCGGACCTTTGTCTACTGGACGGTCCCGAAGTGCGACATCGATTCGACGGAAGTCGAGCTCGCCGCCAAGCGGCGCGAAGAGATGCTGGGCGACCCGGTCTCGGAATACCGCCGCCGGGCGGCGCAGGAAGCGGCCAAGGCCCGTGAGGAGGCGATGCGCAAGAATCCTGTGGCGCAGGCCGAGGCGCAGGGCCGGCAGCGCGCCGCCCAGGCCCGGAATGAGAGCACGTCGTTGCGCGATTCTACTGCCAGCCTGAGCGGAGCGAAGGATCTCATAGATACCCTTGCCTTGACAGATACCCTCGCCCTGACCGATACCCTGGCCGTGACCGACACGCTGCCCCCGCCCAGGGACACCTCCCGGATCGGCTTCCTGTTCTCGCAGGGCGACGTCCGCATTTTCCGCAAGGACATGCAGGTCCGCTGCGATTCGCTGCTCTACAGCGACCTCGATTCCATCGCCCGGCTCTACAAGGAACCGGTCGTCTGGAACGAAGGCCGCCGCCAATACAACTCCGACAGCCTCTTCGTCCTGATCCGCAACGACAAGATGGAGCGGGCCAACCTCCTGTCCAACGCCTTCATCCACACGGAAGAGGCGGACGGCTATTTCGACCAGATCAAGAGCACCGACGTGATCGCCTACTTCAGCGACTCCACGTCGCTGCGGCGTTTCGACGCCCTGGGCGGCGTCACGGCCCTGATCTACCTGGAGGAGGACGGGACGCTCGCCACCGTCAACAAGACGGAGAGCAAGATGATGATGGCCACGTTCGACGGGGAGGGCAACGTAGACCATGTCTACAATTTCGAATCCCCCAAGAGTGACGCCTATCCGGTGGTGCAGCTCCCGGCCGCGGAGCACAAGCTGCGCGGCTTCAACTGGCAGCCGGAACGGCGCCCGAAAGACAAATACGACGTGACCGCGATGGTGGTCAGGGACTCCGAACGGGAGGCCTACGAGGCGCATCCCAAGACGAAATTCACCCAGACGGACATCTATTTCCCGGGACACATGACCGAGCTTTATGCCGGCCTGGAGAAGGCCCGGGAGGCGAAGCGGACCCGGCAGGCGGAGCCTGGCGGCGAGGAGATCCTTCGCTCCGCTCAGAATGACAGTCTGGTGATTCAGAATGACAGTCTGCTGGTTCAGCGCGACAGCCTGGCGCTGAGGGATTCAACAGCCGCGCTGAGGGACTCTACTGTCATTCTGAGCGAAGCGAAGAATCTCCGCGACACCCTCTCCCGCGCCCCCGCCGACACCACGACCTACATGTCCGACCGCGAACTCAAGCGCGCCCTGCGCATCGCGCGCCGCGACGCCCGCTGGGCGGAGCTCGACGCGCGCGACGCCGCCAAGGCCGCGGCCAAGGA
>JAEEGK010008569.1_pt1 | contig 24093 bp, 15 predicted proteins | sample 8958771 | NCBI WGS metagenome assembly JAEEGK01 (sample SAMN16246547, study PRJNA631951) | gut metagenome | biome: gut microbiome; feature: rumen; material: SC-attached | host: Bos | place: Iran: Karaj | collected 2018-10
CCATTGCCACGGTGGCCGACATGGACGACCTCATCTTCGACGGCAACATCGACGAAACCGAAGTGGGACGCCTGTCCCCGGGGATGCCCGTGAAGATCACCATCGGCGCCCTGCAGGATGTCAGCTTCGACGCCGTGCTGGAATACATCTCCCCGAAGGCCATCGAGAACAACGGTGTCAACCAGTTCGAAATCAAGGCTTCCGTGAAGATTCCCGACGAGATCACCATCCGCTCCGGCTACAGCGCCAACGCGGAAATCGTCCTTCAGGAGATCAAGCAGGTGCTCTCCGTTCCGGAAAGCGCCCTCCAGTTCGAGGGAGACAGTACTTATGTGTTCCTGGTGACGGAAAACGGCTATGAGCGCCGCGACGTGGTCACCGGCCTCTCGGACGGCGTGAACATTGAAATCAAGGAAGGCCTCTCCGCCGGGGAGAAGGTCCGCGGCAACCAAATCCTGAACGAGAAGTAGCCATGAAAAAGACGATCTTATTGACCCTTACCCTCCTCTTGCCGGCACTGTCGCCCGCACAGGACCTCCGTCATCCCTGGACCCTGCAGGAATGCCTCGACTGGGCGCTGGAAAACAGCCTGACCGTGAAACAGGGCGAACTGAACCTGGCCCAGCAGGAAATCCAGACGAACACCGCCAAGAACAGCTGGCTGCCCACGGTGAGCGCCTCCGCGAACGAAAGCGTCAGCTTCGGCCGCGGTCTCACCGCCGACAATACCTATACGTCCGCGAACACCACCTCCACCGGTTTCTCCATCGGCGGCGGCATGAATCTCTTCGACGGACTCGCGACGCCCAACAGCATCGCCCTCGCCAAGCTGAACCTCGAGGCGGCCACCAAGGACCTGGAGCGCATCCGGGACGACATCCGGGTAGCCGTCGCCAGGGCCTACGTGCAGGTGCTTTACGATTATGAGATTGTCGATGTGGCCCGCCAGCAGATCGAACTGGACGACGCGCAGGTCGCCCGTCTGGAGGCGCTGGCCGCCACCGGCAAGGCCGCGCAGGCCGAGGTCTCGCAGCAGAAGGCCTCCCGCGCCCAGAGCGGCGTCACGCTGGTGCAGGCGGAGAACAACCTCCGGCTCGCCCTGCTGGACCTCGCCCAGCTGCTGGAGTTCACCTCCAGCGAGGGTTTCTCCGTCGAGCGGCCCTCCGTGGCCGTGGATGAAATCGTCCTGGACATGCCCGAGCGCGTCTATGCCGATGCGGTGGAAACCCGTCCCGGCGTCCTCGCCGAGGAAATCCGCCTGAAAGGCACCGAGAAATCGCTGAAGATCGCCCAGGCGGCCCGGTATCCGACCCTGAGCATCAGCGGCGGCATGGGTTCCAACTACTACACCACCAGCAACTCCGCCTATCCGCAGGACAAGTTCTGGAACCAGCTGTCGCACAACTTCAGCCCGTACATCGGCGCGAGCATGAGCATTCCCATCTTCTCGAAATTCCAGATCCGGAACAACATCCGCTCCGCCCGCCTGAACCAGGATCTCCAGCAGATCCAGCTGGACAAGACCAAGCAGAGCCTGTACAAGGAAATCCAGCAGGCCTGGAGCAACGCCGTGGCCGCGGAAGCGAAGTTCCGCTCCTCCTCCGAGGCCTCCACGGCGGCCGAGGACGCCTTCCGCCTGGTCCAGGCCAAGTACGAGAACGGGAAAGCCACCATCACGGAATTCAACGAATCCCGCAACCAGCTCCTCCGCACGAAATCCGACCAGGTCCAGGCGACCTACGAGTATCTTTTCCAGAGCCGCCTGCTGGATTTCTACCGCGGTTCCGCGTTGGAGTTGTAGGGATTTCTTCGTAATTTTGCGCTATGATTGCGCAAGAAACCATCGACGAGGCCGTTCGGCGGCTGTTTTCCACGATTGAATTCACTCACGATCCGGAGGGACTGTACGACCCACTCCGGTATATGGTCGCCATCGGCGGAAAGAGGCTGCGGCCGAAACTCTGCCTGACCGTCTACAGCCTGTTCAACGATACGTTCGGTCCCGAAATCCTGGGGCCGGCGGCGGGACTGGAGGTGTTCCACACCTTCACCCTCATCCATGACGACATCATGGACCGCTCGCCGCTGCGGCGCGGGCAGGAGACCGTCTGGAAGAAGTGGTCTCCGGACACCGCCATCCTCTCCGGCGACGTGATGTGCATCGACGCCTACAAGCGCATCGCGCAGGCGCCCGATAACGTCCTGAGCGACGTGCTGGACCTGTTTTCCACCACGGCCGCCCAGGTGTGCGACGGCCAGCAGTATGACATGGACTTCGAGAAAGTGAAGGCCGTGACCATGCGCGAATACCTGAACATGATCGGCCTCAAGACCGCCGTCCTCATCGCCTGCTCGGCGAAGATGGGCGCGCTCATCGCCAGCGCCCCGGCGGAAATCTGCGACGGCCTGTACAACTACGGCTACAACCTCGGCCTCGCCTTCCAGGTGGCCGACGACTACCTCGACGCCTACGGCGACGTGAAGGTGTTCGGCAAGCCCATCGGCGGAGACATCGTGAACGGGAAGAAGTCCTGGCTCACGGTCCGCGCGATGGAAAAGGGCGCCAAGGGCATCGCCGAAGCGTTGGAGGCGGACCTTGCGCCGGAGGAGAAGATCGCCCGCGTCATGGACCTCTATGAGTCCGTCCATGTGGCCGAAGACGCCCGCGAGACCGTCGCCCGCTTCCACGAGAAGGCGCTCGCCGCCGCCGAAAAAGTGACCGGCATCGCCGGCTACACCGTCCTCAAGCAATTCGCCGACGATTTGGTGGACCGCGTACGATGAGGCCGGAGGAACTGGAAATCATGGCTCCGGCAGGGAGCTTCGAAAGCCTCACCGCCGCCGTTCAGGGAGGTGCGGACTCCGTCTATTTCGGAATCGGCCACCTGAACATGCGGTCCCATTCCGCGAACAATTTCGCGGCGGAGGACCTTCCGGAGGTGATGCGCATCTGCCGCGCCTACGGGCTCAAGGCCTATCTCACCCTGAACATCACCCTGTACGGTGAAGAACTGGACGAGGCCCGCCGCGTGCTGGACCTCGCCAAGGAGACGGGCGTGAACGCCGTCATAGCTTCCGACATGGCCTGCATCCTGTATGCGCGCCGGATCGGCCTGGAGGTCCATATCTCCACCCAGCTCAGCATCTCCAACGTGGAAGCGCTCCGCTTCTACGCCCAGTTTGCCGACGTGGTCGTCCTCGCCCGGGAACTCCGCCTGGAGCAGGTGAAGGAAATCCACGAGACGATTGTCCGCGAGTGCATAACCGGCCCGTCCGGGAACCTTGTCCGCATCGAGATGTTCGCCCACGGCGCCTTCTGCATGGCCGTTTCCGGCAAATGCTACCTCTCCCTCGCCGCTTACGGGGAAAGCGCCAACCGCGGCGCCTGCATGCAGGTCTGCCGCCGCGGCTACCACGTCACCGACGAGGAAACAGGTTTCGACCTCGTGGTGGACAACAAGTACATCATGTCCCCGAAGGACCTGTGTACCATCGAGTTCATGGACAAGATCATCGACGCCGGCGTCAAGGTTTTCAAGATCGAGGGCCGCGCACGTGCCGCCGATTATGTAAAAAGAGTGTCCTCCTGCTACCGCAGGGCCGCCGACGCCGTCTGCGACGGAACCTATACGCCGGAATTGGCGCAAAGCCTGAAGGCGGAGCTCGCCGGGGTGTTCAACCGTGGCTTCTGGGACGGCTACTACCAGGGCGCCCGTCTGGGCGAATGGAGCGCCGTCTACGGCAGCCAGGCCACCCGCCACCGGGAATACATCGGCAAGGTCACCAACTGGTTCAACCGCATCAACGTCGCCGAAATCCGCGTCGAGACCGGCGGCATCCGCACCGGCGACGAAATCGCCTTCATCGGCAAGACCACCGGCTGCGTGGAAATCAAGGCCGATGACATCCGCGTGGACCTGAAGCCCGTTTCCGAGGCCCCCAAGGGCGTTTTCTGCTCCGTCTCCGTCCCCGTGGAGCAACAGCCCGTCGACCATGTAAACGATAACCCCGCGAAAGAAGCGGATGAACGCATCCACCCCCGCCGCGGGGATAAAGTCTTCAAGTGGGTCGAGGACTAGGCTGCCATGAAACGATTCTTCTGCTTCCTGCTGCTCCTGTCGATGGGATTGCAGACCTTGCCGGCCCAGGATCTCGGCCAGTACGAGTACATAAAGCTCGGCGAGTCCAAGTATCGCCATTCAAAGGAATATAAAGCCGGCAATAAGTATCAGAAGGACGCCGTCGTCTTCATGGACATGATGGCCGATACGCATCCCTATTATGTCAAAGCCGAGCGGCGGGATGAGTGGTTCGCCTTGAAGCCGGCACTGCTTGAGCGCTGTAGGGACATCCGGACGGACGAGGCCTTTGTCGAAGTCTTGAATGCTGTTTTAGGGCCGCTGCATGACGGCCATACGCGCCTCGGCAGGAGGAACGGACAGACGGCAAAGGCGCAGAATAAGCCGGTATCGAAAGGGACCAACTACCATTATACCCTTTTCCCCGACCGGAGCATCTGTTATCTGCGGTTCGACCAATGCATGGATGAGCCCGGCAATCCTTTTGAGCAGTTCCTGGAAGACATGTTCGCCCGGATGGAGGAAGCAGACATCAAGACGCTGGTCGTGGATGCCCAATACAACCCAGGCGGAAACAGCAGGCTCTGCAGCGAGCTGCTTCTTCACCTGTATCCTGCAGACAGCTTGAAGAGTTTCACGACCTCCATACGCTTTTCCGACCTCCTTTCGGCACAGTATCCGAGGATGGCACAGGATAAAAAGAATTGGGAACGCAGAGGCCATGCGGATGAGCTCTATCAGATTCCTCCGGGAAAGTTTCCCGAAGGATTCCGTCAGCCCAAGTTATTCGAAGGCCAAGTCATCTTCGTCATGGGGCAGCGCACTTACAGCAGCGCCGGCATCCTCATGACCTTGGCACGGGACAATCACATCGGCACCATCATCGGCACGACTTCGACCTTCTCGCCCTCGCATTACGGTGATATCCTCTTTTACAGCCTTCCCAACACCGGCGTCAAGGGTACCGTCAGCAGCAAGTTTTTCGCGCGTCCCGACACTTCTTCCGTCGATGAACCCTTCCTGAAACCGGACGTCGAAATCGACCTGGACGACAAGGACGCCGTTTGGAAGTATATCCGCGAGACGTACGGCCGGGAGTAAAAAACAACCCCTCCCGAACCGGGAGGGGCCACGCACAAACAAATCTAAACACTTGAGTCAACGCTCATTAGAATTTCACTACCACTTTTATCGGGAAGTGGTCGGAATAGTCGGCTGTTTTCTCCGTCAGGACTTCGGATGACAGGACCTTCACCGGAGCGGCGTCCTTGTAGGCGAAGATATAGTCGATGCACTTGCGGGGATTCGTCGTGGAGTAGGTGTAGTCCGTTCCGGAGAGCAGCGTCCAGCTCTCTTCCATCATCCGGATCGTTTCGCTGTTCGGCTCAGCGTTGAAGTCGCCGCAGAGGAAGACAGGCTTCCGGGCGCCGGCGTAATAAGCCTTGAACCAGTCGTTCAAGGCAACGACCTGGTGGATTTGCGACAATTCACCCACATAGTCCAGGTGGACGGAGGCGAACACGCAGTCATCCGTCTCCACGACCGCGACGCTCCGGGGCTCGGAGCCGTCCGACTTCGGAAGGTCGACCTGGTAGCGGGCCGTCACCGTGTAGCGGGAGAGGACGCCGTTTCCGTAGGCGCCGTCCGCAAAGGGGAAGGCCGATGCGAACTGGTACGACCATCCGCCCATCGCTTCCGCAAGGTCCTTCAGCTGGAAGTTGGCGTGCCGGCGGTTGCAGCTGTCCAGCTCGTTGAACGCCACGAATGCGGCGCCCGTTTCCCGGATGACGTCCGCGACGTCGGGGATGCTGTTGTCCACATACTTGGAAAAAACGCCCACGTTGTAGGAAACGAGGGTAAGCGTGACGGGTTCCCGGCGCTTCCCACAGGAGAGAAGCGCCAAGGAAAGGAGCATGAAGGCGATGAGTTTATTTTTCATGGACAAGGCAAAAGTGTGAAGTCACCTTACGCTCTCCCGTACGGACAGCCGGACGATTGACGATATGGGTTTCGGGATCGCCCTCGCCGGCCACACAGAGCGTGGACGAGCCGCCGCCGTCCATATTCAAGGCATAGCGGGGATGGAAGTTCGCCTGCAGGAACCGGGTGAGTTCCTTGGCGGACATTCCCTCGCTCACGCCGGGACGACGGCCGTCCACGACAACCATCAGGAAATGGTTGTCATCGGTCAGGGCCACCGCGGTCCGGGGATGCCGGACACCCTGGTGCCGATGGAAGTCTTCATAGTCAAATTTTGAAACGTCCGTATAGAAACCCGCGAAGCTCTCGCCCACGGGGGCATAGTCGTCGATGAGCATCGGGGCACTGGTGTAGATGTTGGGCTCCGTGCTGTTGGCGTAGAAGGTCCGGAGTTCCTCGGTGGTCTTGTCCGCGCCTTCATAGACAATCCGGATGTCGGAACCGTCCATATACAGGGCGGCTTCGCTCTTCCAGTTCGGAACGCCGGTGTCCATGACGGTATTGCTGGGCATGCAGGAGATGTACTCCCCATCGACCTTCAGGACGACGGAAGTGATCTCGTAGCAGGCGTTCATCGACACCACGGCGTTTTCCTGCGAGCGGAACACTTCGGAAGCGCCCACCTCCTTGTCGGAGGCGACGAACTTGAGCTTGTAGCCCGGCTGGGACATATCCCAGTCGATGACGAAAATCCGCTGCGCGCTGCCGTCGAGGGTGCCCGAGAAATGGCGGTACTCCACGCCGGGGGCCACTTCCTTGGACGTCCAGCCCTCCTCTTCCGGACGGAAGACGAACTTGGCCGTACGCTCCTTCAGATAGGCCTTCACATCGTTCCAACGGTAATACGGGAACCCTTCCAGGTCACCCAGGTGCGCCTCTTCCCCGTTGAGAAGGACCTTCACGAGCGTATCGCCTTTCTTCCCCTTCTTGGGCTGGAAGAACACGAACTGGATGTTAGCGCCCATCGGGGAACGGAACGTCTGGAACCAATAGACCAGGTCGTCCGGATTCTCCGGAGCCTCGTCGAAATGCTCCAGGTTCATGATCATCTCCAGGGCCATCACCACATGGTCGTGGCCGTAGCGCAGGTGCGCGCCGCGCTTCCCGTCGGACAGCATCTGCGAAGCCTTCTCCACGATGTCGTCCACGATGGACGAGCAAGGGGTCCGATAGGCGAAATACTCGCGATAGCGCTCGTAGTTGTCCGTCTCCCAGAGGGTTGCATACTCTTCCACCGTGAAGAAGTCCTTCACGTCGACGCGGATGTCCGCCGGCAGGCTGTTCATGCCGGCCACGAACATGTACAGGTCGAAGAATACGTCGTATGGATTCCGGTCACCGAGCGCAGTATCCGGATTGATGAACAGGCGAGCGAGAACGTCCTTGTACGTCGGGAAATGGCGGAAGAAGAAGCTTTCGGAGCTTTCCGCATAAGGGAAGGCTGCCTCGGGTCCCTGATACTTGAACGGGTTCGAACCCTGGTTGGGCCGCGTCGCCTGTATATCTGTAATTCCCTGATGCTCATAAACCTTGGTTTCCGGCGACAGGCGGGAAAGGGCCGTGCAGCAGGAGGACATGCTCATGATGGCACGGACCGACGCCGAGGAGCACGCATCCACCGTGCTTCCCTTTCCGAACACGGTCGGGAAGTTCCGCACCATCGTCCGGGCGATCTCCTGGTGCTGGTTCCAGCCGATTTCGGTCAGGTCGCCGACCCGGTACTGGACATAGTCCCAGAAAGGCTCCAGTTCGTTCAGGAGAGCCTCTCCCCTCGGGGTCAGATTGTCCTGTTTGCGGCCTTCGGACAGCATGTTCAGGATGACGGTATAGGCATCGGAGGTATAGGCATAGCGGGAACCATGCCTGCCGTAATGGCTGATGTAAACGGCTTCATATCCCTTCGGGGCGGGCGTGGAAGCCTTGGGAGAAAGATCGATGAGGCAGTCCAGGCCCGAGGATTTGTTCCAGTCGGCGCGGACTTCTTCCCGCACGCCGAGACGCTGGGCGCCGGCGGTCATGCTCCAACCCAGGAGCGGAACGAGAAGCAGGATCAGGTATTTCTTCATAGCAATAAAGGTCAAAATGTTTCGTACAGGTCAATAGCTTCGGTAAAACGGGCCTCCAGGTCGGAGAGCAGGTACAGACCGTCGGCATTGGGCGTCAAACCCTCCAGCCGCAGCGGCAGGCTCATCGGCGGGCAGTCCGGTCCCAGGACCGTGACACCCCGGAGCTGGTCGGCGGAGGCATAGACCAGCCAGAGATCGGCATACATCCGGCCGTCCTGGCCGTGCCACTTCCGGAAAACGATCTTGCCACCGATCGGGGTCTTGGTCTCGATGGCGCCGGGAGCCGTATAGGGTTCCGCGCGGAGCGCTGCGAGGACACTGCCGATGTTAGAGTCGTGCCCGCAGAGGAACGTGAACTTCCGGCCCGGTTTCCGCAGTTCGGAAAGCAGTTCCTTCAGCATCGGATGCGCGACGTTCTCCGCCACGCCCGGCACATTGAACAGGGCCTCCTGGTACCAGTCCTTGACACCGGAGATATCGGCCCACTGCTGCAGGGTCAGGTCCTTTCCGAACCCGGCCTCCACAGCGGACGGATTCTCATAATACTGGAGCGTAAGGGCATCGGAAGCGGTGCAGGCCATCTTCAGGCCACCGCTCATGATGGGCTCCTTGTAGAGTTCGAAGCGGACCGAGGAAGGGAAACGGCCGAAAGCCGTCGTATCATTCTTGGAAGCCGGGCTCGACTTGAGGTCCAGGACCTTCTCCAGGAGGACGTATTTCTCCGTGAGCGGCGCGTCCAGGCCGCCCATCGCCTCGATTCCGGCATAGGCTTTCGCGAGGAACGCGTCGGTGATCTTCGTGATCTGCGGGTTGAACACCGGGTCCATCGTTCCGAGCGGGGTGTGCTGCTCCACGACGATATCGGCCATCGGGAACATTCCGGCGGCGAACATACGGGCCGTGGCGCGGGTCCGCTGGATGGAATTGGCATAGAAGCGGACCGTTCCCTCCTCCGGTACGGCGTACTTGGGGAAGAAGCCTTCCTTCACCAGCCACTCCCGGAAGAACTGGCCCATCTCCGCCTCCAGCGCACCGCCCTTCAGGGACAGTTCACCGGGGGCCGATGTCCACTGGAACCACTCGTGCGGGGTAATCCGCGACAGCACCGATCCGGGGCCGCTGATGGGCGACCGGATGTTGTGCCGGCTCAGGATCACCATCTCGTCCAGCGCATACCGCTCGGACAGGCCCGGACGGGCCATGAAGGCCTCGGAATCGGAGCCTTTGACCGTTCCCGGAGCGAGACGGGGGCTGCAGGCAACAAGGAGAAGGGCCGCCAGAAGGCCGATTCCGCCTGCGATATATCTGTTATGATTCAATCTCATTTAATGTGGGGACTGAGGACTTTTTTCAGGATCGGCCCGATCACTCCTTCCATGGCCGTATAGCCCGTCGCGTTGGGGTGGACCGTATCCCGCTGATACGCTTTCTTCAAACCCTTCTCCTCATCGACCAGGACCGAGTAGTAATCGGCGTACGGGATTCCTTCCGCGGCCGCCCACTGCCTGATCATCCCGTTGAGCTCGATGATCCTGTCCTCCGGGCGGAAATCGGGAAGCTTCGGGAAGGAGTTGGAGGGCGGAACGGAGCCCACGACGACGTCGATATGGGCCTTCCGGGCCATCTCGGCCATCTTCCTGATCCGTTCCAGTGTGTTTTCCAAGGTAAATGCAGCAATGTCGTTCGTGCCACCCTCAATGACAACGCAGTAAGGGTCCAGGTCGATGACATCCTGCTGGAAACGGTCCAGCATGCCCGTAGTCTTGTCGCCGCTGATACCCTTGCTGACGTAATTGTTGGACTTGAAGAACGAGGGGTGTCCTACACCCTCCCGGTCCCAGTTCCAAGTGATGCTGTCGCCGATGAAAACGGCGGCCGGACCCTTGTGGGAGCCGTCCAGCACCACCGGTTTTTCCGGTTCGGGGAGCTCCCGGGCAGGCTCCTTCTGGCAGGAGAGCGCCAGAAGCGCCCCTGCCAAAAGGACCGGCCAGGAAAAACGTATCATGTGAATTGGTTGGTTTTTATTTCTTGAGGATGACGAAGTGGACGGAGCGGGCACGCTCGCCCGCATGGTCATACTGTTCATTGTCGCAAGGATAGTTCACCACGTGCGTGTCGGGATCGCCTTCGCCCTTGACACAGAGCGTCGAAGAGCCGCCGCCGTCCATATTCAAGGCGTACTGCGGGTTGAACCACTTCACCAGGAAACGGGTCAGTTCTCTGGCGTTCATGCCCTTGCTGACCTGACGGCCGTCCACGACGAGCATGATGAAATGATTGTTCTCCGTCAGGGCCACCGCGGTACGGGGATGCCGCGCTCTCTGGTGGCGGTTCGGATCCTCTCCGTCCAGCTTTTTCACCTGCGAATCGGTAAGCGAATAGTCGCAGAAATTCTCTCCGACCGGCTCGTAGTCGTCAATCAGCATCGGCGCGCTGGAAATCATGTCCCGGTGACCGGAAGCGATGCTGGTGTAATAGGACCGCTGCATCGAGCACGCCTGGGAATAGGTCTTTCCCTTGATGCCCTTGATCTTGCCGTCACGCTGGGGAGAACCCGCGAAGAAGATGCCCAGGCCGCGTTCGCCGTCGGACGTGAACGCCGCTTCACTCTTCCAGTTGGGAATCTCCTTACTGCCGATGACATCCTTGGGAATCTGATAGCGCGTGGTGCCATCGACACGGACGAAGATGGAATTCACCTCGTAATTGGCGTTCATCGCCGCAATCGTGTTGCCGTTCAGCTTAAATGCATCGGACACGACGACCGTGGGGCTCGTAAAGAGCAGTTTCGCCTGATACTGGGTCTTGGACAGGTCCAGGTCGATGACAAACACCTCTTCCATAGCCTTGTCGGAGGTCAGTTCATCTTTTCCCGAGAAGGTATAGTAAACTACACCGTCGTCGATGATCTTGGAGGTCCAGCCGGCCCCGGAGGGAGTAACCACCTTGCCGCGGTTCTCGTCCCAGGGATGGGTTTCCGAGCTTCCGCCGCCGTTGTCGCCGCCACCGTTATCGATGGGAGTGGGCGGAGGGAGTTCGTTAATAGGATCCTTGCCCCCGCAGGAAAGAACCAGCGGGGGAAGGATCGCGAAGATAATTAACGCTTTTCGAAGATTCATTCTATTTGAGTTTAGGTGTATTACCGCTGAAGTCCCAGATCTCGGCGCTCCAGCCGATGCGCTGGGCCACCTGGCTGAGGGTCTCGCCCGCGGCGGAGGCCTTGCCATGGTAACCGAAAGCGTAGTTGCCGGCGCCCGGGGTCATCGGGTGCTCAGGGTCGGCGTCTTCCTGGTCGAACGGCTCATAGCCGCCGGCCGCGGCGTTCGCCTCGCAGACGCTGAAGTCGATGTCCGCCTTGCGCACGCAGCCCACCAGATAGTTCTTGAAGGCCGTCTGGCCCACGACGGTGGCGCTGCCGTAATGCTCGGACGCATCAGGCACGAAGTCGGAGCTGAGCTTGTCGTTCCAGGCGATGCAGTACTCGAAGTGGTTCTGCGGATCCTGGTTCGTGCAGTTGTTCAGGTTGGACTTCTGTCCGGCCACGGCGCGTCCGACGATGCCGCCATAGATGAACTGGGTGGTCACGGTCGCGGTGGAGTAGCTGTTGACGATGGAGCTGCCGGTCGCCACGATGTCGCCGCAGATACCGCCGGCGATGGAGGAGGTGGTGATGACTTTACCGGAGGTCCAGCAGTTCTCGATCCGGACGCCCAGACCGGCGTCAGCGCCGATCAGGCCGCCCACCTGCTGACCCACGGAATTGAGGGTCACGTCGGCGGAGCAGCGGGTGATGACGCACTCGCGGGCCGTGCCGAACAGGCCGCCGACAGCGTTGCCGGCCGTGCTGGTGACGGAACCCTGCACGTGGACATGGTCCACTTCGCAAGGCTTGCCGCTGGTTCCGCCGTAACCGCCCAGGATGCCGCAACCCTTGGAGGACGCGTTGACGGTCGCGTTCTTGAAGGTCACGTCGTGGCATTTGCCGAACAGCACGCCGAAGAAGCTCGGATAGGAAGCCGCCGAACAGGTGAAGTTGGAGATGGTATGGCCGTCACCGTCGAAGTCGATTTCCTTATCGTACGGGCTGGCCGCGTTGAGCGGCTCCCAGTCGATTCCAGTCATGTCAATGTCAGCGCCCAGCTTGAACCAGCGCTTCTCGCCGGCGGCGAGGTCTTCCTTCATGTAAGCGAGCTGCTCGGCGGAAGTGATCACCCAAGGCTTGGCCTCGGTGCCCTTTCCGGAAGCGTAGTGGCTGGGAAGGACCCAACCCTTGCCGTCGGGAGTGAAGGTATTGACCTTACCGCTCATCAGCGTGGCTTCCTTGGTGAAGACGACATCCTTTTCGATGGTGTTCTTGTCGGTCTTCACAGCCACGGTGACGGCAGCGTCGGCAGGGACCACGGCCTCGTTCCAGGAGGTGGTCATCCAGGCCGTGACGGTGTGGTCCGCTTCAAGCGCGGCGTCCGTCAGGTTCAGTTCGATCTTGTTCACCTTCGCATCACCGTTGCCCTTGTAGAAGAGCGGGGTGTCGGAGGAAAGGGCGATGTGGCTGACGGAGTTCACGGTATCCGGAAGGGTCAGGACCATCTTGATGACACCCGTCTGACGGAGGGCGCCCTTGTGCTCCTCGGCCCACTCGGGGCTGAACGCGAAGCTCATGTATTCATCGACATTGTCGAGGGAGGCGGCGTACTGGACGTGGTCCACGGAACCGTTTCCGGTCTGGGTCTGCTTGCTCCAGTCGGCGGTCGTAGCCTTTTCGCCCGGGAACAGGATGGTGAAGCGGTCGCCCTTCACGGGCTTGCCGACGAACTCGGCGTACTTGCCCGAGAAGCCATCCTTGATAGAGAAGACCTGGGAGTCTTCCTCGCTGACGACGGTGAGCTTGTCACCGGCCGACCAGGACCAGGAGAAACCTACGCTGGCGCCTACTCTGGTGTCATCGTCGGGGATGCGGGCCGTGATGGTGATGAGGTCCGTACCCTCCTTCGGGGCCGGCAGCTCCTTGACTTCCTTGTTGCAGGAAACGAAAGCCGCGCCGGCGATCAATGCTGCGAGATATATCTTTTTCATATCGTCTCGTGTTTATTTGTAGAACTCATTCTCGCCGAAATCCGGAAGCTGTCCGCCGGGATTGACGTCAGGATTCTCCATGGGAGCGGAAGCGCCCTTGAAGAACGGCAGGGTGCCGGAGAAGTCCCAAATGGCGGGGTCCCAGCCAAGATCCTTGGCCACCTGGGATGCCGAGGCGCCCGCGGGCGCGGCCTTGCCGTGGTACGGGAAGTTGTAGTTGGTACCGCCGGTGGACTGGACGGATTCCTTCAGCGGAGAATCCGGAGTCGCGTTATCCTGGTCGTAGAGCACGTTGAAAGAGTTGCCGGGGCAGTCGGAGAACGCCAGGTCGGGCTTGCGCTTGCAGTCCTGGAGGTAGTTCTTGAGGGAGGTGAAGCCCACGATGGCGCCGGCGCTGTAATGCACGCCGTCATCGGTCACATTGGAATAGATAGCCTCGTTCCAGGCGATGCACTTTTCGATGTGATTCTTGATGTCGAGGCCTTCGCCGGTCTTCTGTCCCTGGGCCGCGTCACCCACGATGCCGCCATACTTGAAGTTGCCATGGACCCTGGCGGTGGAGTAGCAGTTCCGGATGACGACTTCGCTATAGGCCGAGTTGTTGGCCGCATTGCCCGCGATACCGCCGACCATGCGGTTGCCGGAGATGTCGCCGGCCGTCCAGCAGTTGGAGACGACGGTGCGGTTCGGGCCCTTGGAATTGTCATAGCCATAGATGCCGCCGGAATCGTACTTGGTGGAAGCGATGGTCACATCGGCCGAGCAGGCATCGATGGTCGCACCGATGACGACGCCGAACAGTCCGCCGGTGCCGTGCGCGACCGTGTTGGTGAGCTTGCCGCTCACATATACGTGATTCACCTCGACCGGAGCGTCTTCGGAGCCGCCATAGGCGCCCAGGATGCCGACCGGACCGGCCGCGTTGGTGATATTGGCATTCGAGACCGTCAGGTCATACAGTTTGCCGACCACGGCGCCGAACAGGCTGGTCGTGCCGGTAAAGTTGGAGATGGTATGGCCCTTGCCGTTGAAATCGAACTTCTTGTAGGGTTCGAAAGTGTTGACGGGTTCCCAGTCGGAGACACCGCTCATGTCGATGTCGTTCTCCAGGACGAAGTACACGAGGCTTCCCTCGATCATCTGGGAGCCCATCGCCTTGAGGTCGTCGACCGTGGAGATGACATAGGGATTGCCTTCGGTGCCGGGGGCGAGGGGGTCGAACGCGCTCTTGCGGAGGAGCACATAGGCCGCCAGCGTGTCGGCGACCGCCCAGTTGTCGGTGCCGGTAGCGCCGTCGATGGTGACGGGAAGGATGTAGTCCACGCCGTCTTCCAGGCCGGAAGCGGTCACCTTGACCTTGGCGGTCGTGGAGGACTTGCCGTAGCGGGGCATCATCACTTCGTTGGTCACGAACTCATAGGCAGAGCCGGGGCACATCTGGTAGTTCGTCCCGTTCGCGCCGTTGTATTTCTCCACCAGGTCCGGATCGGCCTTGAAGGTGAAGTTCATCACGGCGTCGGAGACGTTGCTTCCCTGGGCGCAGGCCCGCAGGCTGTAAGTCTTGCTGGCGTCGGGAGCCAGTTCCACGAGCGTTTTCTCGCCGGGGATGTCGGCATAGAAGACACCCTTCATGGTGCCGACAACCGGTTCCTTCTCCTTGTCGCAGGAAACGGCCAGGATCGGGAGGGTCAGGATCAGGTAAAATATCTTTTTCATACGGTGTCTTGTCTTAGAAGGTTAAGCCGTCATTCCAGCCGGGGTTCTGCGTGAGGGCTCCGCCCGTGAGGTTGCGCTCATCCGTAGGGATGGGATAGAGGTAATCGCGGTTGTCGTCCCACTTGCAGGAGAGATTCTTGTAAGGGTTGACGTTGCCGGATTCGCCATTGCTCAGGATGAAGTCCGAGGAGCCCACCTTGTACTTGGCGGGAGCCGTGCTGGCGGGGGCGGTATCGCCCGTGTACAGGAGCACGTCGGGCACGCCGTCGGCGTTGAGGTCATACTCGCCCGGACCCGGGAAGTACATGCCGTAGTACTGCTTCTCGAAGATCTTGCCTTCCTTCCAGCGGATGATGTCGTAGTAGCGGAAGCCTTCCTGGGCCAGTTCCACGGCACGCTCGCGGCGGATCTCGAGGATGACGCCCTTGTTCGCGCCGTTCACGTTCTGGTAACCGCCCCAATCGGCGTTGGTGAGGAACGGATCCGGATTCGCATTGGCGGCCTCCATGTTCAGGTGAGGCAGGCCCACGCGGTCGCGGAGCTTGTTCACGGAAGCATCCAGGTCAGCCTGGGAGAGCGTGCCGGCCTCGGCCTTCGCCTCGGCATAGTTCAGCAGCACCTCGGCCGCGCGGAAGATGATGAGATCCACGTCGGAACCGCTGTAGATGTCCTTGTCGATGCCCATCACGTACTTGATCGGATGATAGCCGGTCATGCAGTGCAGGAAGTTGGGCGGGCAGGGCGTGCTGTCATCGACACGGGTGTAACCGGGCGTGCGGATGCTCTGGGCAAGACGCGGGTCGCGGTTCTGCACCTCCGTGATGAAGTCCATCGTCTCCCAACCGGCCTGGTCGGTGAAACGGGAACCGTCGGCCATCAGGTAGCTGGCGACCAGCTTGCGGGTCATGCCGTGACGGCCCATGGTGGCGGAAATCATCATATTGTTGGCGCTGTGCGTAATGTTGTAAGCGGCGTTATAGTTGCGGGCCAGGATCACCTCGTCCATGTTCTCGGTGGCAGACGGCGTCGTGAAGAGGCTGTAGTAGGCCTTTTTCGCACCACCGGCGGTGTGGATGCCGTAGCCGCTGGAAGCCATGAACTCCTCGGACACCTTGGCGCACTCGTCCAGATACCACTGGGCGTCGTGGGCATCGGCACCGTAGTTGAACTCGGTGTGATACTTCCGGAAGGTACCTTCGAACAGGAGGAACCGGGACTTGAGAGCCATCGCGGTCCACTTCGTGACCTCGTAGGCGCTCTTGGTCGCCGGCAGGTTGGCGATGGCGAAGTCGATGTCCTCGATCATCTTGCCCATGATGAACTCACGGGAGTCGCGGGGACGGTTGAGCGCTTCCGTATCGGCGGAACCCACAGGGGCGTCGTACCACGGAACGTCACCGAAGCGCTTCACCTTGTCGAAATAGAAATATGCGCGGAAGAAACGCGCAAGAGCCTCGTACTTGGTACGGACGGCCTCATCGGAACACTTCGGCAGGTTCAGCAGAAGCTCGTTCACGTTGCGGAGGCTGCCCCAGCTCCAGCCGCTGCCGGAGGCGGGAATCTGACGGGTGCCCATCAGTTCATCGGTCAGACCCATCTTGATATAGGTGTCGGCATCCTCCATGAAGAGCTCGTCGCCGCCCGGCAGCATGCCGTAGAAATTGACGCTGAAGGCCTTGAGCTCCTTCTCCGTCTTGAAGAAGGTTTCGGGAGTCACGCGGTCCTGGGGGACGATGTCCAGGAGGTCGTCACAGCTGACGACGGTGGTGATGGCCAGGAGGGAAAGCAGGAAATATGCTGTCTTTTTCATATGCGCGTTCATTTAAAGGGTGATGTCTACGCCGAACATGAGTTTCTTCTGCCAAGGATAGATACGGAGATTGCCGCCCGTCTGGGCCATTTCCGGGTCGATATACTTGGAGTGCAGGCCGGGAGCCCAGTAGAAGAGGTCCTCGCCCGTGAAGTAGACACGCAGGCGGTCCACACCGATCTTGCGGGAGAGGTTCTCCGGAAGGGTGTAACCGAGGGTGAGGTTCTTCACGCGGAGATAGCCGATGTTCTGCAGATAACGGTCGTTCGTCTCGGTGAGCTCACGTCCGGCACCGACGCCGGCCACATAACCTCTGGCGCGGGGCAGGTAACCGTCCGGGTTCTCCTCGGTCCAGTACATGGTCTGGAAGTCCTTGGGAATGAACGTAGCGAAAGGACGGGCGTAGAGGCTCCAGAACTGACGGACTTCCGTAGCCGGATACCAATCCATCTTACCGATGCCCTGGAGGAACACGGACAGGTCGACACCGGCCCAGGAACCGCCCAGGTTGACACCGAAGTTGTACCGCGGCTGGCTGTTTCCGATGATCCGGTAATCACCGCTGTCACCGACTTTCTCGGCGCCCTTGTTGATGACGCCGTTTTCGTCGAGGTCGGCGTACTGCATGTCACCGGCCCGGAGTCCGGGCTTGCCGGTCACGGGATTGACGGTGCCCGTGCTGGCGATGATGATACCGTTCACCTTGGACTGGTCCACGGCGGCGGACCAGGCGGCCGCATCCTCGTCGGAAGCGAACAGGCCCTCGATGTGATAGCCCCAGATGTCGCCGTACTTCTGACCCTCCCAGTAGTTCTTCGCGAAGAACTTGTCGGGGTTGTTGAAGCGGGTGATGTAAGACACATAGTCGCTGAACAGCACGCTGGCATTGTAGTAGAAAGGCTTGCCGCCCAGCATGAAGGAATCCTTCCAGCCGATGTTGAACTCATAACCCATGGTCCTGAGGTCGGCCACGTTTTCCTTCGGGGCGCTGCTGTAACCGTAGGTGGCGGGGAGCACCTCGCCGGCGGTCAGCATGTCCTTGGTGTCACGGATATAGCCTTCAGCCGTGAAATCGAGACGGCCGTTCAGGAAGGTCAGGTCGATACCCGCGTTCTTCTGGACGGAACGTTCCCAGGTCAGGCCGGAGGAAACAGGAGCGGAGATCGTGGCCAGGGAAGGCCGGGGACCGCCGAACAGGTAGGTGGCCAGGGCCCCCGTGGAGATGGTACGGATGGCGGGATAATACTCGCTCATCTGCTGGTTGCCCAGCTGACCGAAGGAGAAACGGATCTTGGCGTTGTCCCACCAGGTCCGGAGCGGAGCGAAGAACGGCTCCTCGCTGATTCTCCAACCCAGGGAGACGGACGGCGAGAAGACCCAGCGGCTGCCGCGGAGGAAACGGGACGAACCGTCATAACGGCCGTTCAGTTCCACCAGGTAGCGGTTCTTGTAGTCATAGTTGATACGGGTGAAATAGCCGGCCGTCCGGACTTCGTTCTGGCCGCCGGACACTTCCATCCGCTTGTTGCCGTCAGCGTCCTGGCCCGTCAGGTTGAGATCGTTCAACTCGAAGGAATACAGGTCGTAGCCGATGGCCTCGATATCCTTGAGATGGCGGGTCTCGTAGTTGACACCGGCCATCACCTTGAAGTTGTGGATGTCCTTCCAGCTGTGCGCATAGGTCGCATACAGGTTGGCGGCCTTGTAGATCTGGGTGTTCATCGCCTCGGTCAGCTTGTTCTCGAACGCGGCGCCCGTTTCCATGACCTCGATGACACCGGGGTAGGTGGAATACTCGCCGGGCATCGTGCGGTTCTGGTACCGGGTAAGCTTGAGGGCGTAGGTGTAGTCACCCTGGATCGTCATTCCCTCGAAGGGCTTGATGGTCACATCGATGGTGTTGCTGAGGTTGTCGACCTTGTCGGTGTTGTTGTCACCGTTGGTCAGCGCCATCATCAGGCCGTCCATCAGGGCGTTTCCGTTGTAGGTGGTCTTGTAGAGGACCGTGCCGTCCGGGTTGTAGGCCGGATAGCTGGCCGGGGCATGGGCGGAAGCTCCGTACAGGGAGTTGTTGATGCCGCCGCGGCCCGGATAGAAGTAGGAGCTGTAGAAATAGCTCAGGTTTTCGCCGATACGCAGCCACTTGGTGACGTCAAAGCCCACCTTCGCGCGGATGTTGTAACGGTCATAATGGTCAGGGTTGATGTTGAACATACCCTGCTCGTAGGTGTAACCGCCGGAGATCAGGTAGTTCACGTGGTCGGTGGCGCCGCTCGCGGAAATCGTGTGGCTCGTGGTCGGCTTGATGTCCTTGTACAGGACGTGCCACCAGTCGGTGTTCGCGTAATAATTATATACGTCTTTGCCGGACTGGTCCTGGCCGATGACCACCCAGGGACGCTCGGGATTCTCCACCTTGTCGTTGCGGCGGTTCCAGAGTTCCACCATGTCGGCCTCGGAATAGTCGTACAGGTTGGAGCCGTTATAGGTGCTCAGGAACAGGTTGCTCAGATAGACGGAATAGTAACCGCGGGTCTCCCAGTCGGTGGAAGCCGTCGGGGCGGTGAAACCGGCGCGGCCGCTGTAGGTGACCGTAGCCTTGCCGTCCTTCGACTTGCTGCCGTTCTTGGTCGAGACGAGAATCACGCCGGCGGAACCTCTCGCACCGTAGATGGCCGCAGCGGCGGCATCCTTGATGACGGAGATGCTTTCCACATCGGCAGGGTTGAGGTACTGGAGGTCACCTTCCACACCGTCCACCAGCACGAGCGGGTTGCCGCCGTTGATGGAGTTGCGGCCGCGGATGTTGATCGAGGCGGCCTGGCCGGGACGGCCGGAAGCGGAAGTGACGTTCAGGCCCGGGACGGTACCCTGCAGCATGTGACCGACATCCAAGGCAGAACGGTCCTTGAGGTCGTCGGCCTTGACGACGGACACGGCGCCCGTCAGGTTGGCCTTCTTCGTGGTACCGTAACCGACGACGACGGCATCTTCCAACATGTTATTGTCTTCCTCGAGCACCACCATGATCTGCTGGCGTCCCTGGACGGGAACCTGCTGCGACTGATAGCCCAGGCAGGAAACCTCGAGGACAGCGTCGGGATTGACGGTGATGGCGAAGGAGCCATCCGCGTCCGTGACTGTGCCGGTACCCTCGGACATCACGGCCGCCCCGATGACAGGGCCTGCCGCATCCGACACCGTACCGCGCACCGTTATCTTTTGGGCGTAGGCGCCAAAAGAGATGACCATACCCATCAGTACGGCCAATACGCTGAACAGTTTCTTAGAAAACATACGATTGTGGTTAAAAACGTGTTTTGGTTTTGCACAAAGTTAGTTATTGTGGAAACACGGAAGATGAGGGCCGGAGGAAATAGTAGATGCCCGGACCGGGTTATTTAATGTAATTTATTGATATATTGAATCTTTTGATCGGGCCGACGGAGCCGAAAAAGTAGATTACAATATTGACAATTTCACGGATTCTTATTATTTTTGTTCCTATGAAGAGTGTTTTTGTCCTGCGGACGGCGCCCCTTCGGGCCGTTTTGACATGTCTCGCCCTGTTGATTTCCGCCTGCCGTCCGGAAGGGCGCGGGGAGGCCGGCTGGGAAGCCGCCCTGCGGCAGCTGGACCGCACGATGGCCCGGGAGCAGAGCATCAACCAAGTGCTGGAATCGGACCTGGCGGAACTGAAGACGCAGGCCAACTACACCCTGAACCTCCAGCGCAGGTACGCCCTCTACGACAGAATCTTCCAAGGCTATCTCAAGTACGACCTGGATTCCGCCCTCCTGTATGCCCATGTCAAGGACAGGATCGCCACGCAGGCCCGGGACCCGGAACTCAAGTTCGACGCTTCCCTTGACCTGGCGCAGCGCTATCTCGTCTCCGGCATGCACCATGTGGCGCTGGAGCTGCTCTTCAGCATCGATACGACCACTACCCGGAACCCGGACAATATCGCGCTTTACTACCAGACCCTCAATTCCACCTATCACGGCCTGGGATTGACCGCGAAAGACCCGTTCCTCGCGGACATGTTCAAGGAAAGCGAGGCCTTCTACCGGGAAAAGAGCCGGGCTAGGCTCAAGGAAGGTTCGATCGACTATTACACGGTCAACGCCGACATCCTCCTGCGGGACGGACAGCCGAAGCATGCCCGGAGGATGCTCGAGGACCGGCTCCGCAGCGCCGAGGTCCCCATCCTGGACAAGTCCATCCTTCACTACTGGATCGCCAAGACCTACCAGGAAGAGGGCGACATCGACCGGGAGATCGAACATTACGCCATCAGCGCGAACTATGACCGGCTTGCCCCGGTGAAGGCTTCCCGGTCCCTGATCCACCTGTCAAACCTGCTCTTCGAGCGGGGGGACATCGACCGGGCCTACGGATACATCGTCCGGGCCTATGAGGACGCCACCCGCGCCGACGCCCGCATCGGCCTGGAGGAAATCAACCAGCTGCTGCCCCACATCATCGACGCCTATGAGAAGGTGGAGGCGCACCGGAAACGGCAGCTGAAGGGCTTCCTGGCCATTACCTTCCTGTTCCTGGCCGCCCTAGGCGCCGCCTCGATCCTCCTGAACCGGGACCGAAAGCGGATCGAGCGGATGCAGAAGGAAATCCAGCGGAACAACGAGGAGATCAAGGCCATCAACGCGCAGCTGGAAGAGCATGTGGCCCAGCTCAAGGAGTCCAACCAGATCAAGGACACCTACCTGGGCCGGTATCTGTCGATGTTCTCGGAACATATCAACTCCCTCGAGCGATACCGCTCCAAGCTCCGTGTGACGGCCAAGTCAAAGGACCTGGAAGAGATTTTGCAGGCCCTCAAGTCCGACGCGTTCATCGACACGGAAAGAAGAGTCCTCTACGACGAGTTCGACGCCACCTTCCTGGGCGTGTTCCCGGATTTCGTCGGACAGCTGAACGGGATGCTCCGGGAAGAGGCCCGGATCGGGGAGGAACTCCCGCCCGGAAAACTGTCCAACGAACTGCGGATCTTCGCCCTCATCCGCCTCGGCGTCACCGAATCGGCCAAGATTTCCCAGTTCCTGAAGAAATCCCCCTCCACCGTCTATAACTACCGCGTCAAACTCCGCAACGCGGCCCTCTGCGACCGCGATGAATTCGAGAAGAAACTGATGGAAATCGGGAACCCGGGCGTCTAGGCGAACACTTCCCGCAGAACGGCCAGCGACTGAATGCGGATGGCCGATTCCGTATGGTATTCCAGATACCGTAAAAGGTCTTCGCACAAGGCATTGCGCTCCTCGCCCCGCAGGGGTATGAGCATCGAGGCGGAGAAATCCGATGTCAGGAAAGGTTTCAGCTGATGCAGATGCTTCTCCGCGAAAGGCGCGATGTCCTCGAAGGTGGGACTGAAACCGAGCGCCCCCGCGAACTCCAGCAGGAACCGGATGTGAAAATTGGAAAAGTCGCTCTCCAGCGTGTTCAACGTAAGGACGCTCCGCACGCACCAGGGATAGAGGCCTTCCTCGGCCTGCCCGTCCTTCACCGTCCGCAGCAGCACCTCCGACAGGAACAGGCTCATCGTATTCTTGTACAGATTGTTCCGGATTCCGTTCAACGGATCCTTCGCCGTCAGGTTCCTCGCCGACCACAGCGTCGACTTCGGATTCGGCGTCACATCCATCTCCAGGATGTTCATCGGCAGCAGCAGCGCCATCCCCGCCTTCTTCCCTACATGCACCAGGAATCCCCTCCTGCCGTACTCCTCCGAAAGCGTATGCACGACCACCGAGTTCTCCCCGAACTTCGTGTATCCCAATACTATGGCCTCAATGTTCTCCGTCATCGGCCTTTGAGGTATTCGGCCATGGCCCGCAAGGCCTTGCCGCGATGGGAGATGGCATTTTTCTCTTCCTCGGTGATTTCCGCGGCCGTGACGTCGTAGCCGTCGGGGATGAAGACGGGATCGTAGCCGAAACCGCCCTTGCCGGCCTTCTCCCGCGCAATGCTGCCCTCCATGATACCGTCAAAGAAGTGCATTTCCCCGTCGATGATGAGGGTGACGGATGTGCGGAAACGGGCCTTGCGGGTGGCGCGGGGCGTGTTGATGCCCAGACTGCGGGCGTCGGCGGCTTCGTGCTCCCGGCGCTCCATCTCGGCGAGGAGACGGGCGATGTTGGCGGCGGGATCCTTCTGGGGGCCGCCGTAGCGGGCGGTATGGACACCGGGATCGCCGCCCAGGATGTCCACCTCCAGGCCGGTGTCATCGGCAAAACAGTCCAGGCCCGTCCTGTCGTAGATGTACTTGGCTTTCTGCAAGGAGTTGGCCCGGAGGGTGTTGCCGGTTTCGGGGAGATCTTCGGAAATGCCGGCCTCGGCGGGCGTGACGAGTTCGAACCCTTCGCCCAGGATTTCCTGCGCCTCCCGCAGTTTGCCGGGGTTGCCGGTGGCAAAAACGATCTTCATAGACACTCTTTCGTTGAATCCCTCAAAGATACTCCATTTTTTCTTAACTTTGCCTCGTGGCACGCACTTTGTGCCTACCGCGACCTGAATATGAAAAGAACCAGATACATCCTCGCGGCCCTCGTGGCCTTCGCCGTCACCACCGCCGCATCCGCTCAGTCCAAGAGTTTCTCCCTGGGCAAATGGATCGAACTCCATAACGCCATCCTCAAGGAACTGAACCGCTCGTATGTCGATTCCCTCGAAGTGGGACGCATCGAACGGGAAGGGGTGGACGCCATGCTGGAAGCCCTCGACCCCTATACCGTCTATGTCCCTGAGGAAGAGCAGGAAGACTTCCGCATGATGCTGTCCAACACCTACGGCGGCATCGGCGCCGTCATCTACAAGCCCGAAAAGGACGGCAACGTCCAGATCAACGAACCGTACGCGAACTCCCCTGCCGCCAAGGCCGGCCTCCGCTGCGGCGACGAGATCGAGACCATCGACGGGGAGACCACCCACGGCCTCACCAGCCAGGAATGCTCCGAGAAAATGCGCGGAAAGCCCGGCACCCAGGTGGTGTTCCGGGTAAAGAAACTGCGCGGGGGCGCCACCTGGAAGGCGGGGGATGTCATCGAAGTTCCCGTCACCCGCGAGCGCATCACCCTCCCCTCCATCGAGTATGTGGGCATGCTGAACGAGAGCGACGGCTACATCCTGATGAGCAAGTTCACCGACGGCGTCGGACAAGGTATCCGGGACGGGTACAACACCCTTAAGAAGCAGGGCATGAAGCGCCTGGTGCTCGACCTCCGCGGCAATGGCGGCGGCCTGATGAACGAGGCGGTGAACATCGTCTCCCTGTTCGTGCCGAGGGGCTCCGTGGTCGTGTCCTCCAAGGGCCGTGTCCAGGGTTCCGTGCAGGAATACAAGACCACTT
>JAEEGK010008572.1_pt1 | contig 24089 bp, 6 predicted proteins | sample 8958771 | NCBI WGS metagenome assembly JAEEGK01 (sample SAMN16246547, study PRJNA631951) | gut metagenome | biome: gut microbiome; feature: rumen; material: SC-attached | host: Bos | place: Iran: Karaj | collected 2018-10
ATAATAATAATAATAATAATAATAATAATAATAATAATAATAATAATAATAATAATAATAATAATAATAATAATAATATTTATTCAATTTTAGATAAAAATATTTCTTTTGACAAATTAATAACATTAAAAAATCGTTTTTATAATAATAAAAAACTAACAAAAGGAGAATTAACAGAAATGATATTTGGAAAGAAAATTCCTTTATATAAATCAAATGAATTTTCAAAAGATTATCAAAAAAAAATTTACGAAGTTTTAAATAATAATCCAAAATTATTATTAGATTTAATTGAAACTGGAAAAGTTGATAAAAATCAAGTGATTGATTTTTTCAATTTAGATTCATTATCATTGTGTTGGAATGAAGAATTAGAAAAAAAATATAGATTAATAGTTTATAATAAAAATAAAACAAATTCAAAATTATTAAAAACAACATTTTTTTTAATTAACATTGGATTTCATAAAATTTTAAGAAAAAAATTTGAAGAAAAACATTTTGTTTATAACAATAAAAATTTTATTATAAATGAAATTAATGAATTTTCTTTAATTTATGAAAAATTAAAAAAATATAATTTAAAAAAATTATTGAAAGGCTATTCAAAAATAGAAAATATTTATCATATTAGAGATAAAATTATTCATCAAAAAATTTTAGATTGTAGACAAAATTATTATAATAAACGTATTTTTATAACAAGAAAAAATAGAAATGAATCTGATATTAATTTAACTCAAGTCAATGAAAAAACTGTTAAAGAATTAAAAATTGATAAAAATATTATTTATAAAATTAGAAATTCTATTTTAAAAAAATATCCAATCATTAATTTAAATAAAAATAAATACAAATTTAAAAGTTCTATTACGAAATTAAATGAAAATTATTTAAATAAATCTGATAAAAAAAATATTATTGAAATTGATAAATTAAAAAAAACAAAAAAATATTATAAAACTTTAATAAAACAATTAAAAAAAAAATTTATTATCTTAAATAATAATAAAAAATTTGATTGCGAAAGTTTTTATAAAAAAAATTATTTAAATAAAAATATTTTAAATTATTTTGTTTCTTTAATTCAATCATATTTTAAAATGTATATGATTCATAAATATTATTTGAAAATTAGAAAATCTTTACTAATTATAAAAAGAAAATTAATTAATTATTATTCATTTAAAAAAATAACAATGTCGTTATTTGATTTGACTAATAAACATATTTTAATATTTAAATCTAATATTTATGAATTTGAAAAAATAAGAAAAATAATTCATTATGTAATTAAAAATCATAAAAAAGCTACTTTTTATCTTTTTGATAAAGATATTAAATTAATTAATATAATCTATTTTAATAATAATGTAAATAATAAAACAATAAAAATCGAAAAAATTATGAACTCTCATCAATTATTAATGCTTTTAGATAATTTTATATTTAAATTATTTCATTGAATTTATAAATAAAAAATTATTATAAATATATGAAATATTATAAAATAATAGTATTATAATAATATATTTTTTATAATTAATTATAAAAATTTAAATATTTTTATGTCAATTCAAATTCCTTTTAAAAATAAAGAAGAAAAATTAGAATATATTAAACAAGATATTATTCAAAATAGTAAAATTAACATTCAAAGAGCACAAAACATAACATTAAATAATTCTTTAGTTAAATACGATACTCCTTTTTTAGTAAGTTCTACAACAAAAAATAAAAAAACATTACAAGATTTAGAAGAAAATGATGAAGAAGCAAATTTATATTTAAGAAATATAATTTTTTCAAACAACAAAAAAGGTAATTTTACTGAAAACATAGAATTTCGAGTAAAAGATGCATTAAATAAAATTTTACCTCCAAAAAAAATAACAGATAAAGAAAAAATATGGGTTCAATATGTTACATGTAGTCCAGTTACAAAAGCAGAAGTTATTAATTTACAAGATTTATTAGATAGAAGATTACAAACTGAACAAGCAAGAGAAACAGGAATTTGTCCAATTAGAGAGCAATTATATAATGAATGTTTTGATGAATTAATACGACAAGTTACAATTAATTGTTTAGAAAGGGGAATTTTATTATTGAGAATTAAAAAAGAAATTCAAATGACTATTACTTCATATCAAAGTTTATATGATAGTTCTATTGCCTATGGAATAAGAACTTTATTTATATGTGAAGAAGAAAAAAAAATTATTGAAGATAAAATACAAAAAACTCAAGAAGAAATAGATGAATTAGAATGTGATATTGAAATATTAGAAAGAGATTTTGAAGAACATAAAAATAGTGACATTGTTAATAGAGAAGAATTAAAACAAAATCATTTAAATAATATAAATGCTTTAAATGATGAAATTAAGAAAAAAAAAGAAAAATTAACTGCTAAATTGGCTTTTTATAATAAATAAAAATATAAATATTTTTAATTATAATATAATTTAATAATTTTTTCAATAAATAAATTTAATTTCATTGAAAATAAAATAAAATATGAATGAAAAAATTTCTTCTAATGAAAATAAAAAAATAATTTTTATTAAAAAAAATAGGACAAATAGTAATAATCATCTTTCAGTAATCTCAAAAGAATCAATAGGTATAATATTATTTAATTTATTTAGAAATTAATAGCATTAAACCACTTAATAATAATCCAATGAAAAAAATTCAAAATGTTCGTTTAAAAATGCTTGATTATATAAATGAAAATTTATATAGTGATTTATATAGTAAAAATAAAACAAAAAAAAGTGAATATGATGAAAATAATGATTCTTATAATAATAATAATAATAATATAAATGAAAAGAAAAAAATTAAGGATAATGAAAAATTAGAATCTTTAAATTTTTTATTAAGTAATGAAGATGTTAATAATTATGAAATTAATTTATTTGATGTTTTAACTGGATTTGATATTTCAAAACAATCAAAAATTAATATAACATTATTAGAAATTTTTGTAAATGAAGAAATTCCTAAAAATAAATTATTAATAAGTAACATTTTTATTAAAAAAAAATGTTTTTTTCCAGGAAAAAATAATAAAATAAGTGAAAATAATTTTGATTATTATATGGAAATTTCAAATAGTAATATAAAATGTTTATATGCTTTAATAGTAGAAAAAATAAAAAAATATAAAATTAAAATTTATATTTTATATAAAAATAATATTAAATATATAGGAAAAATTGAATCAAATTTTTTAAGAAATAATTATATTTTATATTTAGGAACTGATAAAAAAGATTATAAATCAAATTTAAAAATTCATTATGATATTAATTTTTTAGGATTATTTGGGCCAAGAAATATGAATATAAATTTTATTGCTAATAATGCAAATTTTTTAAATAAAAAACCAATTTGGTCACAAGAATATAATAATTATATATTAAATTTTTTTAATCATAGAGTTCAAGTTGAAGATAAAAAAAATTTTATTTTAGAAAATAATGAAAATAAAAATGCTTTTTTACAATGTGGAAAAATTAGTGAAAATTTATTTGCACTTGATTTTATGCAACCTTTTACACCTATTCAAGCTTTTTCAATTTGTATTACAAGTTTATTAAGTAAAATTCCTTGTGAATAAATAATGTATTTTTTTATAAATTATTTGACAGTTTAAATGTTTAATTAGTTTATTATTTTAAATATATTCATATAATATAAATAAATATATTTATTAATTTTAAATATTAAGCTATTTTATTATTTAAATTTGGTTTTTTAAAGGAATTTTTTATTTTTGATAAATAACCTCCAAAAACTAAACATAACATAATAAATGAAATTATAAATTGTAAATTAATTCCTTTTTTTATTTTTAAAGTTGATTTATCATTTGATGCTATTACTTTATTTTTTCTTTCCATTAATATTTTATTGCTTTCTAAATTTTTTAATTGATCTTCCATATTTTTATTAATACTTTCTTGATTAAAAATATATTGCTTTAATTTATTAATTTCATTCATTATAACAGATTTATCATTTATGTTATTAATATCAAATTCATCATTAATTTTAGAGTTATTTTGTAAATTTGGATTTTTTAATTCAATTAAATTTTTTTTATAATCATTTTTAACATTAATATTAATAAAAAGATTTTGTTCTTTATTTTCATCATAAATTTTATTTTTTATTATTTCTTTTGCTTCTTCGTTTGAATTAACAACTTTTTCAATTGAATGAATTTTTATTAAAAATTTATCATTATTTGAATTATTATTTTCTTCAATTGCTTTATTATAATAACGATTTACTTTAATTTTAACTGATTCATTTGGTCTTATAAATGAAGTAGAAGGTTTTGGAAAATAAATAAATTTTTGATTAGCATCAACTTTATTTATATAAACTTTAAATATTAAATAATTATTTGTAATATTTTTAAGTGTAATTGAAGCTTCAAAATATTCATTTTCATTTTTTCTATAAATATCTAAAGGATTTGGAAATTCTTCAACATATTTATATTTATTTTCAAAGTTTTCTACCATTTAAATATTATAAAATATGATAAAAAATTTTATTTTTATTTTTATTTTAAATAATATTTATTTTTAATTATTTTTTTTTTTTTTAATTTCAATTTTTTAATTAATAACAATAATATTCAAATTTGAACAAATAAAATATTAAATTCATTTATTGTAAATTAAATATAATGGAAAATAATAAAAATATAAATAATCGCGAAATAAAAAATTTTGTTGGTTTGAACAAAGAACATTCATTTAAAAATTCATCAAAAATTGATAATCAAAAAAAACAAATAATATTTTTTGGAAATAAAAACAATAATCTAGTATATAATCTAAAATATGGAGATAATACTATAAAAACAACTAGATATAATGTGATAACATTAATACCTAAATCTTTATTTTATCAATTTACTAGAGTTAGTAATATATACTTTTTAATAGTTTCAATTTTAACATGTATGCCTTTTTCGCCGAAAGAATCGACATCAATGATTGGAACATTTGTATTTGTTTTAACGTTTACAATGTTAAAAGATGCATTAGAAGATTTTAATAGATATCAAAATGATAAAATAAGTAATAATATGCCTTGTTTTTTATTACAAGATAATAAATGGGTAAAAGAAAGATGTTATAAATTAAGACCAGGAAATATAATTAAATTAAATAAAAATGAAGAATGTTCGTGTGATATACTTTTATTATATTCAAGTAATAAAGAGGGGTATATCTATTTAGATACAAAAAATTTAGATGGTGAAACAAATTTAAAAGAAAAATGTATTTTAGAAGAATTAAAAGAATATAATATAAATGAAAATGAATTGGAAAATTTAAATAATGGAATGATTGAAACTACCAAATCTGACCCTGAGCTTCATTTTTGGGAAGGATATATAACATATAAAAATAAAAATTCAATATATTGTAATATTAAAAATATAATATTAAAAGGATGTATTTTAAAAAATACAGAATATATTATAGGTGTTGTTGTTTATTCAGGAAGTCAAACAAAAATTATGAAAAATAACAGAAATCCAATTCCAAAATTCTCAAAAATAATAAAAATTATGAATTTTTTAATGTATAGTTTATTTATATTTACAATGGTAATATGCTTTTCTTTTGCACTTTTTGATTGTAAATTTGTAAATACTTATTATAATAAATATGATTATATTTTTTATACATATGACCGAACTTTAACAAAAAATAAAACTTTTTATCGTTTTATATTAAATTTTTTAACATTTTTTGTAGCATATGCTCAAATTATTCCAATTAGTTTATATGTTGTAATGGAAATTATAAAAATATATCAAACAATTTTAATATTTTATGATTTTGAATTATATGATCTTGACATTGATAAACCATGTAGTTGTAGAGAAAGTGGATTAATAGAAGAATTAGGTCAAATTGATTTTATTTTTTCAGATAAAACAGGAACATTAACTCAAAATATTATGGAATTTAAAAAATGTTTTATTAATGGTAAAGTTTATGGTTCTGAATTAGAATCAAATGATACATCAGATGCATATCATACAATAAATGGAGACCCAAAAGCATATGAAAAATTAATATCAATTCCTTCTTTAGATTTTGAATATAAAGATAAAGAATGTTTAGAAAGATTTTTTACTTTATTATGTTTATGTCATGATGTTTTTCCTGAATATGTAAATAAAAAAATTGAATATCAAGGAAGTAGTCCTGATGACATTGCTTTAGTAAAGGGTGCTCAACAATTAGGATTTGAATTTATAAAAAAAAATTATCAAACTTTAATTGTAGTTAAACATTTAGCTGAAGATGTTATATTAAATTTTGAATTATTAACTTTAATTCCTTTTGATAGTGAAAGAAAAAGAATGAGTGTAATTGTAAAAGATAAACAAAATAATAAAATTTTTTTATTTTCAAAAGGGAGCGATAATATTATGATAACTGGAACAAATAATCATCCTCCAATTATTACAGAATATACATATATAAATGAACAAAATGAAGTGGAAATTATTTTAGAAAAATTTTCGAAAGAAGGTTTAAGAATTTTGGTTATGGGATATAAAGAATTAGAAGAAAGTTATTTTAAAAAATGGTTAAAAAATTATGAAAATCAAAGAAAAAAAAACCCAAAATATTTAAAAGAATATCATGATGAAATGGAAAAAAATTTAATTTTTTGTGGATGCAGTGCAATTGAAGATAAATTACAAGAAGATGTTCCAGAAACAATAGACACTTTAATTAATTGTGGGTTGAGAATTTGGATGTTAACTGGAGATAAACAAGATACAGCAGAACAAATAGGAAAACAAAGTAAATTAATAAATGATGAAACAGTTTTATATAATTTAAGTGTTGATATTGGAAATAAAAATGAATTATATGATAAAATAAGTGAATTAATAAGTAAATTTTATTTAGATCAATTTTTAGAAGAAAAAAAATTTGATATTGAAAGAATATATGAAATATTAAATGAAGAAGGAGAATTTGAAGATTCAATGTCAAATATAAGTTTAATAGTAGATGGAATCTCTTTAGAAAATATATTAAGTGATGAGACATTAAGAAAAATGTTTTTTTTATTAGGTATTATAAGTAAAAGTGTGATATGTTGTAGAGTATCCCCAAAACAAAAAAGTGATATCGTTAAACTTACAAAAAATTATGGAAATTTTGTAACATTAAGCATAGGTGATGGAGCAAATGATGTACCAATGATTATGGAAGCTTCAATTGGAGTAGGTGTTCAAGGACAAGAAGGAACTCAAGCTGTAAGGTCAGCAGATTATTCAATAGGAAAATTTAAATTTTTAGAAAAATTAATTTTATTTTATGGAAGAAATGGATATATTAAAATTAGTAAATATATATGTTATTATTTTTATAAAAATATTGTTTTAGTTATTACTGAATTATTATTTGTTTTTTATGATGGATGGAGTGGTCAAATATTTTTTCCTGATTGGTATGGAACAATGTTTAATGCAATTTTTACATCATGGCCATGTATTTTTGTTTTTGCTTATGAAAAAGAACACGATGTTAAAACTTGTAAAAAATTTCCCATTTTATATAGAGCTGGTCCAAAAAATGTATTATTTAATTTAAAAGTTTTTTGGGTTTATATTTTATTTGGTTTGATTCATTCAATTTTATGTTTTTATATTCCTGCATGTGGTTTAAGAGGATATACTGATATAAATGGAACAACAATGGATAATTGGAGAATAGCTACTGTAAGTTTCACTTTAGTTATTCATGTTGTTAGTATGAAATTAATAATAATTTCAGAATTTTGGAATAAAATAAATTTATTGTTTACTGTTATTTCTATAATATTTTATTACATAGTATTAATTGCATTTTCTACAAATTCTATAGGAAAAATATTTCAACCTGAAGTTATTGGAGTTTTTTTTGATATAATAAGTAATATGAAAAGTTTATTTATAATAATTTTTGCTCCGTTTATTATATGTTTACCTGACATAATGTTTAAACAAATATTTTTTACATATATTCCAACTCCAAGTGAATATATAACTAAATTCAAACAAGATAAAGAATATATAAAAATTTTAAATAGTACAAATATTAAAACTAATAAAGAAGGAAAAATATTAATAAATAAAACAAGCATAAAATATACACAAGGTTATATTATGTTAAGTCAATTAAATAGTAGAAAAAAAGAAAGTGGGGAACTTAATAAAAATAATGAATTTAATATAAAAGAAGATAATATTAATTTGTCAAAAATTCCTTTCAAAACAAGTAATAATTTTAGTAATGGAAATATTATGTTTGATAATCATAATATTTTAGATAATATTAATGATGAATTTAAAAAATATAGAGCAAGTAAATCTAATTTAGAATGTAATAGAGTTTCAAATGGAATAAAATCATTTACATTTAAAAATCAAAATTATAAACAAAATAATTTGAAAGATAATGATGGTACAGGTGTTATTAAAAATTTAAATGAAATAGAAGAAAAAAATAATTCAGTTAAAGATGAACATCATTTAAGTTTAAATTCAAAAAAAGATAATTTATTAAATGAATTTTTTAAGGATATTGAAAGTAGTTTTCATAGTTCTCAAAATTCAAATAAAAATGAAGAAAATGGAAATTATAAAAATAATAATAATGAAAATAATAATCCTATTAATAAAAATTAATTAAAAGTTATATATATATATATAAAGATAATATTTTTTGTAATTTAGTTAAAAATAAATTATAATATCATTTAATAAGTTTATATTATAATATAATAATAATTTTTTATTTAATATATTTATTATTTTTTTAAATTTTATTTTGGTTAAAAATAATTTTAAATGAATTTATAATTTTATTTCTTTTTCTTTTTTTAAAATAAAAATATTTTGAAAGAATTTAATTTTAAATAACATTTTTTCATTAATTATTTTTAAACATTAATTATTATGATTCTAGAAAAATTAATTATTTTTTATATATAAATAAATCTTAAAAAACATTAATAAATTAAAAATGAATAAAGAATTTGCTAAGAAAATTGGCAAAAGTACAGGTCCGATTTTTAAAGTTAAACCAGTAGACTTCAAAGCATTTTCAAAATCTTACGGAGAAAAACTCGAAAGACGTTCAGAAAAGCGAAGAAAAGAAGAAAAAGAACGTAAGAAAAAAGCATTGCAAAGCATAAACGAAGATATAATTAAAAATCGTAACCGTCTAGAACAAGAGCAACAACAATTACTGCAAAGACCTTCTAATTCCTTAATACCTCCTGTTCGTTCAACTCAAACCTTTGAATATACACCTTTATTAAATCCAAATCTTCCAGAAGGAAAGCCAGAAATTCCAATTTATCAATTAGATCAATATGAACAGAGAGAAATTAGAGAACAAACCCAATTTCTTAAATTAGTAAAACAATACTTTGAAATAACATATCATGATTATTTTAAATATTATCCACTTCCTTATCCAAGCTCACCATTAGAAATAAGTTGCTTCGCTCAATTAATGGACAACGAAAATAGAGATATGTCTGATATTGCATATATTGAAGCTGATTATGAAAAATGTTATACTCAAAAATTAATAAGTATTAAAAATTTGGGAAGATATGATTGCTGGGAAGACCTACCACCTGAAAAATGGCTTGAAATGTGTGATAAAAATGATGATGAATATGATGGAACTAGCCCCATGTATGACTATACTACTGATAAATATATGTGGAATCCTGTTAAAGTTTTAAGTTATAATCCTGAAAATGGAAGATATAAAGTTAGATTTGTTAAAACTGAAAAAGAAGTTAGTAGATTAAGTTTATTATTTAAATGGGAAAATAAAGATGAATTTGAATATAGAAAATATTTATGTGAAAAAAGACGTAATCATGTTGATCAATTTATATTATTTAGTAGATATGTTGATAATGTTCCTAAAGAAATTGTGAGTGAATTGTGTTTAGAATGGGAAAAAAAAATTGAACAAAGAGTGAAATTTACAACTAAAAGATTGATAGAAACATTTAATTATATTTTTAATGAAAATAATCCATCTTTTAATAGAGAATTAAGAATTGTAAAAGAAGATTATTTAAGACAAATGAAAAAATGTCGATTATTAATGGAAATGCAAGAACCTTCAAATGAATCAAAATTCAAAGAACGTTCACTTGAAATAAGACCTTTTTATAAAAAAATTCCAGTTCAAAAATGTGCAATAGTAAATCGTTCAAATGATTTTATAAAAGTTTTTAACAAAATAAATAAAGAATCTTTCTTTGAAGATGAAAAATTAGTTAAAACTTTATTATGTGGATTTTTAAGAACATGTGAAGATATGAAAAAAATCGATTTAATTTTATCAAATATTGATGATAATATTTTACCATTAAAATTAGAAGATTTTAAAAAAGCAGATAAAGATCATAGAGAAAAAAGTTCATCTAGTTTAAAAAACATTTGCAGTTCAAAATTGCCCGGAATTATTCGTAGTTTTGAAGATAATCCAGACACATCATTTTCATTAAAATATAATTATTATGTAGCTACTAAAGAAGAATATGATGAAAGTATTGCAAAAAGAGTTGTAATTTATTGTAATTTAATATTAAAAACAAAAGTCAAAGAATTAATTGATAATTCAATTATTAATTTTATGAATTTCTTTAAAAAATTCGGAAAATGTCCTTATAATTCAAACAATAGAGAAATTCTTTTTAAAGAAATTGGAACTCATTATTTAGAAAGTGTAAAACCTTTGTTTCAAACTGCGATTTATTTAAAAAAATCAGAAAATAAAGAGAAAAAAAAAGGCAAAATTGATAAAGTAAAAATTTCATTTAAACCTCCATTAAAAGAAATAAAAGAAAGTTTAATTAATAGTTTTACTGAAATAAAAGAAATAATTTCAACCGAAATTAAAAATCTTTCTGGTTTATGTTTTAAATTAGTTGACATAGAAGATAAAAAAATATTCACATTAGATGATAATTATCCTTTATATAAAGAAGCATTAGAGCAATTAATAGAAATTATAGATCAAAGCATAAACGACGCAGAAGAAAAAAAAAAAGAATTTGATGAATTTTTAGAAATTTTAGAAGAACCTGTTGAATTATACGTAAAAAATAAAATCGGAGATCAAAAAGAAACAAATAAAAATTTAGATGTTGTGAAATGCACCGCAGTTTTAGATAGATTAGATGAATTAAAAGCATTAATTAATTCAAAACATACTGACATTAATATGAGATTATTTTACATTAGCACTTCAAGTATAAAAGAAAGTATTAACACTCGAATAGATGAAATTAGAAAATTAATGTTACAAAGAATGGGTGATTATTGTTTAGATAGAACGAAAGAATTAGAGCGTCAAAATAAAGAAAAAATGCAAAAATTACAAGAAGAAACATTAGATATCGATCAATATAAAAATTTATTTGATTTATTAGCTACGATTCCAGAATTTGTTAAAATAAAAAACGAAGAATTAAAAAATGTTGATAAAATTTTAACTCAAATCGAAAGACAAAAATTCGAAAAAATTCAAAGAGTCGATGAATTATTCAGAATGTTACTACAAAGTTGGATGATACCTTCTCAAATTCAAGATGTAGCTAAATTAAGTAGCGAAAATTTGGAATTAAAAAAAGCAGAATTCATAGACGAATTAAAAGATAGTCAATTAAGTTTCAAAACAGAAATTAGTGAATTAGAAAGAACATTTGAATATTTAAATAAAGTTGATGACTTTAATGAAGAACATGAAGGAAAAAAAGTTTCATTAATGATGCAAGATTTCAACGAAGCAGTTAATAAAGCAAAAGAACATCAAAATCAAATCAAAAAAGAAATGAAAATTCTTCATCCCGAAAAAGCAAAAGACATCGACGAAGGAACAGAAGATTTACCAGAATTTGAAAAATTAGAAACAATCTTTAAAGATTTCCAACCATTTAAAATTTTATGGAACGAAGATACAAACGTTATGATAGAATATCAAAATAAAGTAGAAACAAAAACATTATTAGAATTAAAAGATTTAATTCCAAACGCAGATAAAAAAAGCACAAAAGAAGTTTTTGTATATGTTAAAGAATTAGAAGAATCTCGAGCAAAAATTGAAAAAGTCCAAAAAGAAAATCCATACGATACAACTTTAATTAAACTAATCGAACAATTAAAAAGTAAATTAGTTTATTATGAAGGTTTTAATTGGGTGATTCAATGTTTGAATTCAAATTGCTTAAAAGAAGATGATTGGAAAGAAATTCGAAGAATAATGAATGACACAACAATTGATTTAAAATGTAAATTAATTGATTTAGAAAAAAAAAACATCGCTGAATTTCGAGACCAAATTGAATTAATTAAAAGTAAAGCAAGTCGAAGAGCTGGATTTTATAGTAAATATAAAGAAATTTCTGCAAGTTATTCAGCTATTATTATGGAACCAAGAGATGAAAGAAAAATCGCTTTAAAAAAAATCGATGATGTTCTTATTTTATTAGATGATTTAAGTAACAATTTAGTTAATATTATTGGTAATCCTGTTACGCAAAGCGACCCTAAATTAAAAAATGAAACTAGACAATTGAATGAAAAAATCAAAAATGTTCAAATCATTTTAGAACAAGTCATTAAAGTTCAAAGTAATTATTTATATTTAGAACCCATTTTTAATACCAATGAAATTAATAAAGCATTAGCTACCGAAAAAACTGATTTCATGAAAGTTCATAATTTCTGGCGAGGTTTTATGGACACTTTCGAAGGATGTGCATGGGAACTCGCAAGTTTTATGGATAAAGAAAACTTTAATAATTTAAATAAAAATTTAAATGATAACAACAATCAATTACAAAATATTATAAGAAAATTACAAGAATATTTAAATATAAAAAGAACAGAATTTCCGAGATTTTATTTCGTTAGTGACGAAGATCTTTTACGTATTTTAGCCCAATCAAAAAATCCTCTTTTAGTTCAACCACATTTATCAAAGTGTTTTGAAGGAATTCATCACGTAATTTTCAACGCTTCAAATACGATAATAGAAAAAATGGTAAGTAGCAAAGATGAAACAATTCCATTAGTAAATACAATAAACGTAGTGAGCGACGTATGTAGAGGAAATGTAGAAGTATGGTTAGGTCAATTAGAAGAAAGTATGAGAGAAACAATGAAAACTTTGAGTAGAAAATGTTTGGATGATTTAGACAAAAAAAAACGAATAGATTGGATAAAAGATATGGAATGGCCTGGTCAATTAGTTCAAATAATAGATCAAGTAATATGGACAAATGGAGTAGAAAATGGAATAATGGAAAGTAAATTAAGTGAATTTTTAGAACAATTGGATCTTGAATTAAGTCAAGTTGTTGATTTAGTTAGAACGAATATTCCTTCTTTATTAAGCATAACATTATCCGGTTTAATTGTTATTAGTGTTCATAATAGAGACATCGTAGAAAGTTTGATAAAAGAAAAAATAGAAAAAATCACCGATTTTGACTGGAAAGCTCAAATGAGATATTATTTCAACAAACCCGAAGGCGAAAATGATGAAGAAAGTGGGAAAAAGAAAAAAAAGAACGAAAATGTTGTTCCAATCACAGTTAGTATGATAACAACAACATTAAATTATGGTTTTGAATATTTAGGAAACATTACTCGTTTAGTTATAACCCCCTTAACAGATAGATGTTTCAGAACGTTGTTCGGGGCATATAATGTAAAATACGGGGGCGCCCCCGAAGGACCAGCCGGAACAGGAAAAACAGAATCAGTAAAAGATTTAAGTAAATGTGTTGGTGTAATGTGCAATGTTTTCAATTGCACTGAAGGAATTAAAATTCAAGGAATGAGTAAATTTTTCAAAGGATTAGCAAGCAGCGGATGTTGGTGTTGTTTCGATGAATTCAATCGTATTGACACTGAAGTTTTAAGTGTCATTGCTCAACAAATATTAACTATTCAAAACGCATTAAAAGCAAAATTAAATTATTTCTATTTCGAAGAAAATGAAAAAATTTTAATTAAAGACACATGCGCAATTAACATCACAATGAATCCTTCATATTCAGGTCGTAATGAATTACCAGATAATTTAAAAGCTTTATTCAGACCATGCGCAATGATGGTTGCAGATTATAATTTAATCGCACAAATTAAATTATATTCATTTGGTTTCCAAACAGCTAAATCACTTTCATTTAAAATCGTGAGTTCATTAAAATTATCCTCAGAACAATTATCAACTCAAAGTCACTACGATTTTGGTATGAGAAGTTTAAACGCAATTTTAGTTGCAGCAGGAAAAGAAAAAAAAAATAACGTTACTATGCCTGAAGATCGTATTGCATTAAGAGCATTATTAGATGTAAATTTACCTAAATTTACTTCAAATGATACTCCATTATTTTATGATTTAGTTCATGATTTATTCCCAAGCACTGAACCATTAGATGTAGATTTGAGTTTGTTACAAAATATGATTCAAGAAAAATGCAACGATTTTAATTTACAACCTACAACTAATTTTGTTAAAAAATGTATTCAATTATTCGAAACTATGAATGTTCGTCACGCTTTAATGATTGTTGGTAGAGCTGGAATGGGAAAATCAAATGTAATAAAAACATTAAAAGCGAGTGTTAGTAGTTTACCTGAAGATAAAGGATACAATAAAGTAGAAAGTTCGGTAATGAATCCCAAAAGCATTCAACAAAAACAATTGTATGGTTATTTCGATGTAACGCAAGAATGGAAAAAAGGTTTATTGCAGGTGAAAATGACCGAATTATGTGAAAAACCAAAAGAAGAATTCAAATGGTTAATATTTGATGGTCCTGTTGATACATTATGGATAGAAAACATGAATTCATTGTTAGATGATAATAAAAAATTGTGTTTAGAAGATTCAAGTAGTATTTATTTAGCTGATAGAATGAACATTGTTTTCGAAGTCGATGATTTAAAAGAAGCAAGTCCAGCAACAGTGAGTAGAAATGGAATGGTTTTATGTGAATTTGATACAATCAGCACAGATGATTTAATTTTAAGTTATGTTAAAACTTTGCCAACTCAATATTTTAATCAAAAATTAATAGATCAATTTAGAGATAATTCAATTTGGATTACAAATACTGTTTTGGAATATATTAATAGAGACAATAGCATCGAATGGGGATTGCCTTGTGATAAATTCCATTTAGTTATTAATTTCATTAAAGTTTTTGATTGTTATATGTTAGAATATAAAAATCCAGATGAAATTTTACCAAAAGAACGTGAATTAAATTCATCTAAAATCGATGATTTAATTATTAGTTGCGTTATTCTTGGAATTTTTGGACCAATCAAAAAAACAAAAAAAATCCAAACATTTTTATTTGATAGTAGCTTAGGAAACGATGTTAATAAAGATTATAAATTAAATTTCAATGCCGAATTTTCAACAAATAAATACGAATGGGAACCCAGAAGATTAAATACAAACATTCATCAATTAGAAAATATTTTCGAAATGGTTTATTTAATCGAAACTGGAAAATGGCACAAATGGACAGAAATGCCAGGAAGAACTGAATTTAAAGTAAACGAAGAATTAAAATTCAATGAATTAGTCATTCCAAGCAACGACACTATCAAAATGAGTTGGCTAATTAGCATGGTCGTTCCAAGTAAAAAACATCTATTATTAACCGGTCCTACTGGAACAGGAAAAACTTTAACTATCATTAGCACTTTAAGTGAAAAATACGACACTGATTTCTATTCTTATGTTAAAATGAGCATGACTGCTCAAACAACAGCAAATTTCACACAGGAAGTTATTGAAAAAAAATTACAAAAATCTTATAGAAAATTCAGCCCAGTTGGAGGAAAAAAAGGTGTGATTTTCGTAGATGATTTAAACATGCCTCAAAAAGAAAAATTCGGGGCTCAACCTCCAATAGAACTTCTTAGACAATGGATGGATTATGGAGGTTGGTTTGATTTGAATTCAGATAATAAAGATTTCGTTAATGTAATTGATATATCATTTTTAGCTAGTATGGGAAGCATTGCTTCAGGAAGAACAGTAAGCACACGTTATTTAAGACATTATTTAATTCATTTTGCAGATAATTATTCAAAAGATACTTTAAATAAAATCTATTCAAATATTGTTCAATGGTTCTTTTTGAAAACTAAACAACCTTCATTTACTGATAAAGTAATTAAATTCAAAGAACAATTAATAAGCGCAACTATTCAAATGTATCAAGAAGTTAATAATTCATTTAAAGCAACTCCGGCGAAAACACATTATCAATTTAATTTAAGAGACATTAGTAGAGTCTTTTTGGGAATCAGTCGTTCAAACGCACGAACTGTTACGAACGATGAAGATATGATTAAATTATGGATGCATGAATGTGAAAGAATATTCAAAGATAGATTAGTAGATGAAAAAGACAGAGCGTTATATGATGAAATATTAAATAAAGTAATGAAACAAAGCATGAGAAGAGAAAATACATATAACGATCATGTAATTTTATGGGGAGATTATGTTAATATGATTTTCATTGACAATGACCCAAAAAAAGGTGCAATTGAACATCAATATTGTGAACTTAATAACGAAGAACTATTAAAAAAAACACTAGAAGAAAAATTATACAACTACAATCACGAATCAGGCTCGAGAGGAGAAAGTGGAGGTCAATTGAATTTAGTTTTGTTCCAATATGCAATAGAACATTTATCAAGAATATTAAGAATCATTTCAACATATAACGGAAATGCTGTTTTAGTAGGTGTAGGTGGAAGTGGAAGAAAATCATTAACAATTCTTAGTACATATATTTATGGATTTACTTTATGTAAATACGAAGGTGAATGGATCGATACATTAAAAACAATGATGAGAGAACTTGGAAATAAAGAAGTTGTATTTTTAGTTTCCGATAGTCAAATTGATGATAAACAAATCGAAGATTTAAATAACATGCTTAATAACGGAGAAATTCCTAATTTAATTGATCAACAAGATTTACAAGTAATTAGAGATAATATTCCTGCGGAATTTTGTGGAGGAAAAAAACTTCAAACTGATCAAGAAACAATGACAGCTTTTATAGAAAATTGTAAGGCAAAAATTCATTGGGTTTTAGCTTTAAGTCCAATTGGAGACGCATTTAGAAAAAGAATATTAATGTTCCCTAGTTTAGTTTCATGCACAACAATAGATTGGTTCTTGCCATGGCCAGAAGAAGCATTAAGTTCAGTGGCTAAATTTTATTTAGACGGTGTGAAAGAAATAGATGAAAATATTTTCAATAATATTGTTAACATTTGTGTTGATATGCAAAATCGTGTTATAAAATACAGTAATAAATATCTACAAGAACTAAGAAGATATAATTATGTTACTCCAATGAGTTTTATTGAATTGTTAAATTTATTCAAGAATTTATTGCAACAAAGAACAGTTGAAATTGATAATGAAATTAATCGTTATGGAAATGGTTTGATAGTTTTAGCTGAATCTGAAGAAACTGCGCAAAAAATGGGAGCTTATATTAAAGAATTAGAACCGCAATTAAAAGCGCAGCAAGAAAAAACAAATAAACAATTAGTTTTATTAAATGAACTTAAAATTCAATTAGAAAAAGATGAAGAAATCGGAAAACAAAAAGAAGCAGAAGCTCAAGTTATAAAAGCAGAAGCCGAAGAGCAAAATAAAATCGCAAATGAAAAAGCAAGCAACATGGAAGCTAAAAAAAAAGATGCAGAAAGTAAATTAAATGAAATTAAACCTGACGATGTCCTTCAAATTAAAAAATATAAAGTAGATCCAACAATGCTTAAATTCTCTTACTTTTTATGTATGTTATGTCTTACTAATCCACATCCAAAACCAAAAAAAGCAGATAATCCAAAAGATCCACCTGTTTATGATTATTTCGACCACATTTGTAAAATGAAATTAAATAAATTAAGTGGAACTGATTTCTTAAAATTCTTAAAAAAATTCGACAGCACAAAAATGCCTTTAGAACAAATGAAAGAATTACGAGAAAAATTAGAAACTTTAAAACCTGAAGAATTTGACCCCGCAAAAAAATCTTTGGCAATGAAAAATATTTTTGAAGTTATCAAAACACATAATGAAGTTTACTTTATCAATCAAGATTATTTACCCTTAAAAAAACAAGCCGATGAAAGTCAACAAAGATTACAAGAAGCAGAAGCATCATTAAAAGAAATTCAAGACAAACTTGCAGAAACTTTACGAGTAAAAGATGAAAAAGAAAAAGAACTTTTAGAAGCAAAACAATTAATAGAAACATTAGAAAAGAAAAAAAATCAATGTGCAACGAGATTAAAAAACGCAACAATTTTAAATAGCAGTCTTGGAAATGAAAAAGAAGAATGGAAAAAAAAGAAAGAAAGTCTTACTCAATTCGCTAAAAACATCATAGGAGATATTTTAATTAGCAGTGGAATAATTTCATATTTAGGAGCGTTCCCAAAAGCATATAGAGAAAATATAATTTTAGAATGGGCAAATAAAATTAAAGATAGTCGCATTCCAATTTCTTTCTCAGAAACTCAAGATCCTAATGACATAATGAGAGGCATAATAGGCGATGACATGGAAATTGAAACATGGAAATCACAAAATTTACCAAACGATAATTTCTCAACAGACAACGCACTTATTATGTCAAAATCTCGAAGATATTGTTTATTAATAGACCCTCAAAATCAAGCTTTGCAATGGCTAAAAGAAAAAATAAAACAAGAAACTGAAATTAAAAACGCATTAGAAAAAAAAAATAAAACTCATGGCGAAGAAAGAATAAAAAAAGAAAAAAGAAAAGATGGTGGAACTGGAGCACATTATACAATTAAACCAATTATGGACCCAAAAACTTTAATGGATGTTACATTAGATTGCGTTCAAAATGGACATTCTTTAATTTATGAAAATGTTGGTGAAGAATTAGCTCAAAGCATTGCACCAATTTATAAAAAAGAATTTTATTCAATGGGAAAACAAACATTTGTAAACATCAATAAAAATCAAATTGAAGTTAGTGAAAATTTCAGATTGTATATTATTACTCAATTGCCTAAACCACATTATTTACCTGAAATTTGTGTTGCGTTGACTTTAGTTAATTTTACTGTTACTGAAGAAGGTCTTCAAGATCAAATGTTAAATTACTTAGTTGAAAAAGAGGATCCTACTTTAAATAGTTTGAGAAAAAATTGCATAGATACGAAAAATGCTTCAGAACGTAAAAAAAAAGAAATTGAAAGAGAAATATTAAAACAATTAGATGAAAGTAAAAAAAATACAACTGAAGATAATACAATTTTAGATAATGAAAAATTAATCGATCAATTAAAACAAAGTAATCAAACGAGCATTGCAATGGCTCAAACTCTTATTAAACAAAGAGAAACTGAAAATAAAATTTCACAAAAAAGAAACTTTTTATCACCAGTTGCTATTCACGTTGCGCAATTGTTCTTTACTGTTTGTGATTTAAGTTCAATTGAACCTGTTTATCAATATTCACTTAAATTTTACAGAGACATTTTTGGTTTAGCTATTGATAACACACCAAAACCAGTCGAAAAAAAAGGAGAGAAAATTGATAAAGATTTACAAGAAAAAGAAGAATTAGAAAGATTAGAAAGATTAAAATTAAATTTCAATTCAATTTTATATGATAAAATTTGTATGTCATTATTTGAAAAAGATAAACTCGTATTTTCATTTTTAATGAACTGCAAATTAAAAATGATCCCATTTTCACAAGAAGAAAAATCAAACTTTAATAAAGAAATAAGATTCTTAGTCACAGGTGGATCAGGAAAAGAATTCGACGTTCCAAATCCATCAACAGAAGGAGAAAATGAACAATGGATTTCAAACGTTCAATGGAACTCAATAAATGAATTAGGACAAGAATTAGAAAAATTCAAAGGAATTGTTGAATCTTTTACAGAAAAAATCAGCGAATGGAAAAATGTTCTAATCGAAAGTCAAAATCCTTTTGAAGAAACATTCCCAGAACCTTTTAATGAACTAACTGATTTCTATAAACTAATCATTTTAAGAATATTAAGACCAGACAAAACTGTCGAAGCACTTAAAAAATATATTGCTGAAAATATAGGAGATAAATATGTTGTTAGTCCTCAATTTGATATTGGAAAAGCTTATGATGAAAGTAAAAATAGAACACCTATTTTGTTTATCATTTCACCCGGAGCTGATCCTTTAATTTTAATAGATAAATTATGTAAAAGAGAAGGAAAATCTCTCGAAGATAATGTTAAAACTTTATCATTAGGACAAGGACAAGAAAGAGTCGCAATAGATGCTATTGAAAAAGCACAAATTCGAGACCAAGAAAAATGGATTTTATTACAAAATTGCCATTTAGCAAAATCATTTATGACAATGTTAGAAAAAAAAATCGACGAAATTGTAGAAACCGGCTCAAGCTTCCGTTTATTCTTAACAGCTTTACCAAGCAACGTAATTCCCATAACAATTATTCAAGATTCAATTAAAATCGTAAACGAACCTCCAAGAGGATTAAAACAATCTTTACAAAGAACATTCAATACAATCGATGAAGGTTATTATGACAACAGTCCAAAAAGCACATTATTCAAAAGATTTGCTTTTGGTTTTGTATTTTTCCATGCATTAATATTAGAACGTAGAAAATATGGTCCTTTAGGTTGGAACATTCCCTACGAATTTTCAAATAGCGATTTGAGTATTTCTTTAGCTCAATTAAGAAACTTCTTAGAAGATTATGATGATATTCAATATGCTGCTATGAACTACATGATAGCCGAAGCAAATTATGGTGGAAGAGTAACAGATCCCGCTGATCGTAGATTAATAGCTATATTATTTAAAGACATTTGTTGTGAAGATATTTTAGATGATAGATATTTATTCAATAATTTAAAAGATTATCCAGTTCCTAAAGATGGATCTTATAGAGAACATGAAGAATTTATTAATGAACAAATTCCTTTAAATTCCGCACCCGAAGTTTTTGGATTGAATGATAATGCTGATATCACATGTGCCATTAGCGAAACTAATTCATTATTTGCTACTGCGTTGTTAACTTTGCCTAGAACTGTAAGCGCAAAGGCAGGAGCCAGTACGGAAGATCAAGTTCGAGAAAGAGCAGTTGAAATTCTTAAAAAATTACCAGAAGCTTTTGATGTAGATGATGTTCGTATGAGACATCCTAATAAACTTGAAGAATCATTAAATTCAGTTTTACATCAAGAATTAATGAGATTTAATAATTTATTAAATATTGTTAGAATTAGTATGAAAAACTTAAAAGATGCTATTGATGGTAACGCTGTAATGACAAATGAAATTGAATTAATGTTACAAAGTGTTTATGATAATAAAACTCCAGAAAAAATAGCCAAAGTTTCTTATCCTTCAATGATGCCTTTTTCATCATGGATAAATGACTTTTTAAAAAAAATCGAATTTTTACAAAATTGGATCGACAATGGAATTCCAACAACATTTTGGATTTCAGCCTTTTATTTCACTCACTCATTTTTAACTGGAATTTTACAAAACTATGCAAGAAAATATAAAATTCCAATTGATGAATTAAGTTTCGAATTTACTGTAATGAGTGACATTAAAGAATATGACCTAACTCAAAAACCTGAAGATGGATGCTACATTTATGGATTTTACATTGAAGGAGCAAGATGGAATAGTGAAATTAGATTATTAGATGAAAGTTTACCTAAAGTTTTGTTACCTAGTATACCACATGTTTGGTTTAAACCTGCTAAAAAAGATGAAAATAAAAAAATCGAAGATTATGAATGTCCTGTCTATAGAACTAGTAAAAGATCTGGTGAATTACTTACTACCGGACAAAGTACTAACTTTTTAATTCATATGTATTTACCTTTTGATCATGAAAAGTTTACTTCTGAACATTGGGTAAAAAGAGGAACGGCTATTATTTGTTCGTTGAATGAATAAAATTATTATAAATCAATGGTTATTTTTATCGTTTTAAAGATTAAATATTTATTATTATATATAAAACTTTTTAAAATAAATTTGTTATTAATTTTAAATATTATTAATTATTTAGAAAAACAATAGTATTAAAAATTTTTTTGATTTTGAAAAATTATAATATTGTTTATTTTATTATAAAATAATATTAATTATTTATTAATTTATTAATTTAGTTAAATTAAATTCAAATAAATAAATTCATATAAATAAATAATATATTCATTATGAATAATAATATTTTTATAATCATTTAATAAATATATTTAAAAAAATATGTTTTTTTTGAATATTATTTTTCATAATCTAAATCAAAATTTTATATCAAAATAAATAAATAATTTTGGATAAATTTAAATAATAAAATATTTTAAAGGTAAAATTAACATTATAATTTTTTATTTAATTTGTTATTTTATAAATAAGATAAATAATATATAAATATATTTTATATTTAATTTTTAATTTAATATAAGTATATTTAAAATATTTAAATATTAAAAATAATAATTAATCAAATTTATTTAAAACTTATATATTCATAAATATAATATAATTATATTAATATATTATTTATTTAATTTTTCATAATATAATATTATTATAATGAAAAAATTTCCATTAATAAATCTAAATAATAACAATAATTATGAAAACAAATCATATAATAACACAAATAATAATAACAACAAACCAAAAAAAATAAAATTAAATGAATTTCCAAAATATGAAAAATATAAAATTCGTCAAATTTACAGCCAAAATTTAAACGAAGAAAATAATTTAAAATTTATAAACAAAATGAAATTAATAAAAACTCAAGAATTAGATTATTTAAATAATACAACAAATAATATTAATAAAAATAATAATATCATCAATAATAAAAACAATAATAACAATAATATTCAAAATAATTATTCTAATTATGAAACTTTATTAAACACATCTGATAGTAGTCCATCTTCGCCTATAAATAATTCTATTCAATCTATTTCAAATAATAGAAAATCAATTTCTGATGAATGTAAAGAAATGAAAAAAAAATGGAAAATTGTTTTAGATAAAGAAAAATATTATGATTTTATTGATATTGATATTCAAAATGAAATTTATAATAATTTTTTAAATAATTTTGGAATTGATATTTATCGAGATGAAAATAAATTCAGTGAAATATTAAAAAATGATTATAAAAATAGATATGATAATTTTTTTTATAATAATAAAATTAAAAAAATTTTAAATTCTGATGATGATAATAATTTAAATAATAATAGCAATAATGATATTTCAAATACGAGTTTTAATAATAATAATAATTTTCAAGTTGAAAAAATTAATGAATTTGAAATATTTAATAAATTTAATATAAATCTTAAAAGTAGTTTAAAAAGTAATAATAGTAATAATCTTAATAATTCTTTTATTAAACATGAAAGTGCAAAATTTTATTGTGAAAGTTGTTCTCAAAATAATTTTAAAGAATTATTAAATGAACAAATTAATTTGAAAAATATTGAAGAAGAAAATAATGATTATGATTTACTTAATAAACCAAATAATAATAATAATAATAATAATAATATTAATGATAATAATATTAATAATTATAATAATAATATTATCAAAAATAATAATAATAATAATAATAATATTAATAATGATAATGATATTAATAATATTAATAATTATAATAATATTAATAATAATAATAATAATAATAATAATAATAATAATAATAATAATAATAATAATAATAATAATAATAATAATAATAATAATAATAATAATAATAATATTATAAAAAATAATAATAATAATAATAATAATATTAATAATAATAATAATATTAATAATATTAATAATTATAATAATATTAATAATAATAATATTATTAATAGTAATAAAATTAATAATAATAATTATAATAAT
>JAEEGK010008573.1_pt1 | contig 24088 bp, 24 predicted proteins | sample 8958771 | NCBI WGS metagenome assembly JAEEGK01 (sample SAMN16246547, study PRJNA631951) | gut metagenome | biome: gut microbiome; feature: rumen; material: SC-attached | host: Bos | place: Iran: Karaj | collected 2018-10
TACAAACAAAGGATAGAACAATGATTAAATCATCAATAGTAGAAAAGAAAGTTCAAATGAGTCAACTAGAAGTTAAGCAGTATTTTGAAATGCTTAACAAGTATATTAGTGGTAATGGTATCAATGGCGAATTGACCTATGCTGCTATCAAGACTATTAAGACCCTTGAAAAAGATTACAACGAAATTATGGCTGGTTTGTATAACCCTGATGCTGACCCAAAGTTTGCTGAATACAAGCAGAAGGTTGACGAATTGGTTATGAAATATGCCGACCGTGACGAGCAGGGTGAATTGGTATTGGATGCTAACAAGCGCCCAACTATCACAGAACAGATTGTAGAATATCAGAACGATGTTAAGAAACTCCAGGAAGAGTTCGTAGATACTTTGAACTTGGTAAATGGTTCTAACGATTTCAACAGAAATTTCTTGAACCAGCCAAGAGAAGTTAAGATTTGGACTTGGAATAACATTGAACAGGTCCCAGATGAAATTCCAGGCGTCTTTATGCTCTATATGTTTAAAGAAGAATTTTAACAGTTCTTTTTGAAACTTATTTTAAGAACCTAGCATTGTTAAATGCTGGGTTTTTTATTATATTGGTATTATGGAGAAATTTAAAGAAATTATAGAACATGTAAAGCAGTTTTGTTCCACCCATTGTGAGTTTTTCTGTGATTACAATGAAGCTGGCAAACATTTACAGGTGTTCATAAAAGATAACCACAAGATATTTGATCTGTGGTATTCATCAGATGTGTATATTCAGTTCTCATATTACAGATACAGTTCAAAGAAAGAATATAAAAGAAGTTACTACTTATGTTATAATCCATGTACCGCCGTTACAACAAAAGACGAAATTAACTTATCTATGGATTCATTAGATAAATTCTTTAATGATACTTACAAATTCATAGCTGAACATAATCGTAAAAATAAAGAACTGGAAAATAAAGAAGAACTTAAAAAGATTGAAGAAGATTTTGAATGACAATCGCATCTTACGAACAAATGAAGAAATACATTGACTCATTCAAGAATAAAGGATGGATGAATCATAATCTCTATTTCAAGATTAGATATTACGCAGATAGTATTGACATTATGGAATCGTGGGGTTATCGTGATTTAAATTCTTACGAAATTTTGGTTTCTCAATCACAGGCTAATAATTTCACTGAATATACTTATAATAAACTTATCAATGAAATGTTAATCAAAATTAAGAAAGAAAGAATGAATAAAATACTTACTGATATTCAAAAGGATTTTCAATGACTATTCAAGAAGCAACTGATAAAGCAAAAGAATTACATTATGATGTATTTCAAAATGGTACTTATGATGCTCCTATGGAAGCGAGAGAATTTGATTTCTTCTATGGTAAGCATAGATATGGCTCAATTAAATCAAGGAAAACTCGTCAGTTCATACATAGTCATTATTGGAAAACACAGGACGAATTTATCACAAAAGTAGCAGTAGAATCCTGGGAACAAAGTTTACTTAATTTTATTAAGATTGTAAAAGAACGAAAAGTTAAAGAAAAGATTAGAGGTCTTAATGAAGATTTTAGATAAAATACTTGAACCACTTAAAGATTGTGATGAAATGGTTATAAACGAAGCCAAATGTTTCATCCCATTTATCTGTGAAACAATCGCTTGTGGTGATTGGGCAGTAGAATTTAAAGATAACTATTATTATGTTCCATTTGATACTGCTTTTATGGATATGGAACAAAAACACCGATTTAAAATACTTGGAAAATTGTTAGATATTAAATTTGTAATGTATGATGGTGTTACTTGTGTAACGATTCCAAACGAACTATATAAGACATATAAGAAAGATAATATGTTAGAAGCAATACAACAGGATTTCGTATGACCGAAGAAGAATACAAAGCAGAATGGTTACAAGGTTTACATAATACAGAATATAACAACTGTAGATTTGCTGACGATAAAGTCAAGTTTGGTATAGAATGGATTAAAGAAAAATTACCCACAGTTAATTTGGATAATCCACAAAACATCGTGGATAGAATTAACTGGTGTAAGTTATATGACCTTGACCCACGCAAACCTCTTTGGTCAGACAAGATTACTGTGAATTATATGTTGGAAGACGCCGGCTTGAAAGACATTATCATTCCACCAGTTTATTACAGTAGATGTTATTTAACCAAACACGAATTGGATAGTTTACCAGATGGCAATTACATATTCAAATGTAATCACGGTTCAGGTTGGAATATCAAATACGAAAAGAAACCAGGAAACAATCCTGAATATCTTTTGAGTAAACTAAAAGAATGGTATGACTTGAACTATGCCTATATGAGTGGTTGGGAATGGCAATACGATAAAATTATCAAAGGTGTAATCGTTCAACCAAATCTAGGTGTATTGAAAGACTGGAGTTTTTGGTGTGAGAATGGTGAAATCAAATATGTTCAAACTTCACGCAAACTTGGAAAGAATTTAGCTGAGTTTATGACCTTCACAGACGAGAATGGAAAAGAACCCGATGGCTATATTGGTGTTAAACCAATGCGTTTCTATTTGATTCCAAGTGAACTAAATATATTAGAAAAAATGAAGCCAATCGTTAAGAAATTGGCTTCGGATTTTAAATTTGTTCGTGTTGATTTGTATTCAATAAACGGACAAGTTAAATTTAGTGAATTGACCTTTAGTCCTTGTAGTGGAAAGTTAGTATGGAAGAAGTTGGAATAGTTGCGATTGCTAAAAATGAAGAAAAATATATAGCAGATTGGACGATATATCATTTTAATTTGGGATTTGATAAAATTTTCGTTATTGATAATAATGATTTAGATAACGAAAATCAAATGCAAGTCATAACAAGTTTACAACGAAATAATCGTCAAATATATCCGGTTAATGCACGTGGTAGAGATAAATTAGAAGAACTTGGTTGGCAAGTTGGTGCTTACCATAGCACATACAATTATATCAAAGAAAACCATAAAGAGATTAAATGGTTAGCCTTCATTGATTTAGACGAATACTTTGATTTTGATGGATTGACTGTAAAAGAATTTCTCAATCAAGATAAATTCAAAGATACAGATTTAATTCATGTAAACTGGAAATTGTATGGTGATAATGATAAAGTTTATTATGAACCAAGACCAGTTATGGAACGATTTACTCGTCCAGCACCACTAGATGTTACATACAATACTTATACTATGGGTAAAGGATTTTATTACAATATGCATGTAAAATCCTTAATAAAAGTTACAGATAAATCATTTAGATTTTGTACACCACATACAGTTATTTTTGAAGGTGAAAGTAAATGTAAGAATGTAAATGGTGGAATTGAAAATGGTGATAGTCCAATACAAAATGTTTGTTGGACTGGTGGGCATTTAAAACATTTCATTACTAAAAGTACTGAAGAGTTTATTGAACGCAAATTACGAAACAACCCTAGAGCAGATTCTAGGGAAGTGTATAGTGTGTTCAAAGAAGAGTTAGAATCGTATTTTAATATAAATGTTAAAACACACGAAAAACTAACTCTTATTGAAGAAAAAATTAATCAATCAAAATAATAGTTCAATGCTAATGTTCTAACGGCAGGCATGTTAGAGAACATTTTACCTCTACCATCACTATAATTATAACCAGCAGATAAATATGTTCCATTAGAAGGGAAACCGTGCGATATATTCTTTATATCAGATGGTAAATTATCATTGAAAGTATTACATTCAGCATTACTATTGAATACAGTACAATTTTCCAAACTATATGATGTTCTCCAACTATTTGTATATGTAGTTGGATTTCCAGTATAATACTTTACACCATCACCTGAATTAGCAGTCAAATAATAGTAATCATTATTTTGTGGCATAAATGAACATTCAGTAATTCTGTTGTAGAATACAGGTTGTGCCATGCGAATTGTATAACCACCAGCAACTTGATAATCGTATCGTGGTAATTTACCGGGCAATACATTTGCTTCATAAACTTCTTCAGCACCTTCGTATGTCGGCCAAGTAGTTGCTTCACTCAGATTAGATACCCAACCTGCACCAGATCCATCAGGATATTTACTTCCATAATAATACATTATAGTATTTCCAGGACCAGGTGCCCTTCTTGTAATATAGAACAAACCATGACGGTTTTCAAATTTCAAAGTTGTTAGTTCTGCATCATGAATATAATATACATTATTTCTTAATTTCTTGTAATCTATATTAGCAGCAGTAATAGATTTATCAAATGAATAATGTTTTAAAATACAGTTGTTAGAATTGAATGTAGCATAACAAGATTCATTTTCCCATCCACCCTTAATTCTAATAGTGAATAATCTACAAACCCTTGGAATGTTATTTGTAGAATATGGTGTAGTCATTTGTGTTACATAATCATCAAGACCATCACCAGAGATAATAGCACCGAAACCAACATGAACATTACCTGTTGTTGTATAACGGGTTACAACGGCTTCTGTACCATAACCACCAGTATCTTCATTTGATTTAACACCAAATACATTAGTTGTAGAAATTTCTTTTGCAGCAGAGTATGTACCATTTGCATCATCTTTTAATACAGGCCAAATGGGTATATTTACATCTGCGTCAATACTAGCACCACCAGCAGTTCCTTCATCGTTTTCCCAAACTTTTGTTTTCCAATTATAGAAACCAGGATACATTTCTTGCCATAAATGTTCAGAGTTAAATTCATTCATTACTTGTTTTTTATTCACCCATTTTGTAGAATTTGAATAACCAAATCCGTTAGGTGACCAGCAAGTATCTTTAGTACCATACGAATATGTTTTACCATCTACTTCTACACGAAATGGGAAAATAACTCCTGCATCTCTTTGAGTATTAGTTTGTATTTCATTTAAAGCATAAGGGTTTTGTTGTTGTTCATTAGTTGAAGGTAAATAACTCAAATTACTTAATACATCAGTCTTTGAAATTATTACGGCTGGTTCATGTGTGCTAGTAGATGTTGCTTTTTCTATATGTGTTTTATAAAATGCCATAAAAACCTTATACTATGTAATAAGTATTATTATCAAGAGTACTTGGTAATGTTGGGGTAAATACCAATTTAACTACACTATCAGATGATATAGAAATACCTGCTGGATTAGAAGAAACCCAATTTGAGTTCGCATTATTGATTATAGCACTCCAAGGAGCTGTACCGGCAGAACCAGCACAATTATATCTAGCATTAGTATAATTTAAATCAATAGAAGCAGTATAACTTCTATTATTTCCTGTTATACTCAAACTATTATAATCTAATCCAGCACTATAATATTCAGCTTTTATTTGTATTAGATTAGCACTAATGTTATCAGCACTGATATTAGAACTCAAAGTAATAGCATTGTTATTTGGGTTAATGTAAATATAATCACTACCAACATAATTGCTACCAGCAGATAATGCGGAACCAGCAATAGCAGTGATTACACCACCAACACCACTTGCAGTAATGGTTATACCCATTGTATTTTGACCTGCAGAAGTGAATTTAATACCTGGACCAGCAGATAATGTAGCACTTTGAGTGGTAATCCAATTATATGCGGATTGACCTGATTGTGCTGAGTTAATCAATTCACCAGTTACACTAATCTTGTTATCATTTGAAATGTTAATATATTGACCAGTTGTATATGTAGTTCCTTCGGAAGAAATGGATAATTGATTAGCCCCTGATACGAAATTAATACCTTTACCAGCACTTAATTTTAATGAACTAACATTAAATGTTCCTGTTTTATTTGTATTACTTTCTTTATAATATGCAGTTATTTTATCTTGTGTGTTAGCTGCGATTGAAGCACTATTTGCTAAATCAGCAGAACCAGCAAGACGAGCAGAACCATTGAATGTACTATCGTTATATCCTGACCATGCTTTTAGTAAATAGTCATCTAACATTTCATTTACTTTGCCTTCAAAATTACCTGTTATAGCAATAGTAGGATTAGTTAAATCACTATCATTATATTTTACAAAGTTCATCCAATTATTAGCACCACCTGATACATAAAAACCTAATGTATCAGCAGTTGTTGTCAAATTAATTGTTGTTGGATGTTTTTCACTATTATACACATTAATAGTAGATACATTCTTCAAAGCAGTCATAGCACCACCATTAGTGGCTGATTCAATCAAACCATCAATGGAAGTATATAATGTTTCGCCAGATAATGTATTACCACTAAAATTAGTAGATATAGTATTTGTAGCAGTTATGTTTGTAGAAGTTAAATTAGAGAATGATACATCATCGGGTGTTTTAATACCAATAACAGGACCAGATTCTTTTGTAACAAGAATGTTTTTACCCGCACTAACTGCGGCTGTACTTGCTGAAAGATAATTACTTGCTATTGTAGATGATAATGTATTTTCTTTATCATCAATTTCACTTTTTGAATAGTATGGTGTAATTGTACCAACTTCAGTCCATTGATAAGGTTTTGTAGGTTCATCACCAACAACACGCCAGTAGTATTCAAGATAATTTTTTGTTTCGTCAACTAATACTTTAACTACATCGTTTTTTGTAATAGGGTCATCATAAGCAACCAATGCTGCGTGAGTACCAACTACATCCACTACATCAGTAGCTGCTTTTATGGTATCAATTTGGGCCTGAAGTAAACCATCTTCTCTACTTCTATCTTCTTTTTCTGTATCTAAATCTTCTTTAAGACCATCAATAGAACCACTTAGATAATCTATATTTCCTTCAGTATCTGATTTAAAGGTTTCGTAATTACCAGAGAATGTGTCAATAGTCCCTGATAAGAAAGTATCGGCATTTTTTCTTGCTTCAATTTCTTCATCCAATCTATCATCGGAATTACCTGACAATTCATCAATCTTTTCAGCAAGAAAGACGTCTCGTTCATTTAATGGGCTGATGGTGTTATGTTGTAGCCAATCACCATCAGCTACTGTGGTTCTTGTCCAAGAAGTTACAATTCTTGAACCATCACCACTTAATTCTTCTACTACTGACATTTAAACCTCTCTAATAAATTAACCATTTAGAGAATTATAGAACACGATAATAGCAGCAGCCAAGTCCAATGTAGAACGGTCACGGCTATCTTCGTTAATAATCATACCATAGGCTTTACCAGAACAAACTTTCTTCAATTCTCTACCATCCCATGCTACATATTTTCCATTTTCATTCTTCTTAATCATTTTCTTGTTTTCTACTGTAGCTGCGACGGTTCTACAAGCACCACGAATGGTACTTTCCCAGTTTTTAATTTGTTCAATCATTGAACTCAATTCTTTGGTGTTGTTACAGTTATCTGCAAACGCATCCTTGATAGAATTGATAGTGGATGTAGCAATTTCAACCTGTGGTTTGATTAGTTCGTGGACTAATTGACGAGGATTCTTACCTTCTTCGTCTTTTTCACTAGCTGAATCATTGGAATCAGTCTTTTTGACTTCTTTATCGGTCTTTTCAACTTCTTTTTCCATTTCTTCAGCAGATTTTACTTCAGGTTCTGCTTCTTCGTTCAATAATGCCAAATTTTCTACTAAACTTTTAAATTCATCTAAAATCATAATGAAACCTCTTTGTAGTATTTATAAGAAAAGGGACCTTTTGGGTCCCTATTTCCAGTTATTTGAATAAATTAACTAGGTATTATTAGAAGCCGTATAGAAGAAATCTTCAGGTGTCGCATAAGTAATGGCATCGGCAGATTCCATCATAGCAATATACTTACTTACCCTTTCAGGAGTTAAGAAATCGTCATTTTCTATGGTTTGTAATACTTGTTTTGCTTCTCTAAATGAACCTGTTTGAACTAAACTAATTACTGCAGAAAGTTTTTGGGCGATTTGTAGTGGTGTAATGGTTTTAAAGTCAGTTTTTACACATTCTTCACGGAATAGAGAAATAAACTCATTACCTACTGTTATGTTGTATTCAACTTCGCCAGCAATTCCATCTAATACAGAAAGACGATTTATATTGTTATTAAATTCATCAATATATCTGTCATAAGTAACTGGTAATCCTATAAAATCCAATACTTCGTGTTCGGAATAATTCTCAGGGGTTAATGGATTTTGAACCGCAGTTTTAGTCCAATACTCTCTATTATTATAAACACAATTTCCATCTATGTATGTTATTCTTGATACATACTTCATATCAAACTCCTGTAATAAGTCATAATCTTTTATATCTTTTTTATTTTGTTTTAAGATTATATCCAAAACATTTTTATTAGAACATTTATATTCTAATATGTTTGTTATCTTGTTAAAAGCGTATATAGCCATTTATTAAACTCCATTTACTTCTGTTACTTCCAAATAATGTCTTTTACCAGTTAATAATGTAGCATTTACAAAATTAGTATCACCTTCAACACTTGTAACTAATGTGCTTACATTTTCTTCTTGATAAAGTTGATTAGGTTGAAATTCATTTAAGATACCATTAGTATTCGCATTAGAAAATAAATTTGATGCAGCATTAGTAGTAAAATAGTCAGATTCTTGGTGAGTTTCTACTTTTATCCAACTTGAACCACCCCATTTAACTAAACATTCTTCTGTAAGACTTTGACCATATTGGTTTATCCAAATTGTAGTATCTGTTGTTTGTCCTTTCCAATATACATCACCAGATGAAGGATTTGATGGTTCAACTGTAATAGCACTAGAACCAATCTTGTTTTGCCAACCACTTTTCTTTTCATAAACAGCATTATACCATTGATAAGTTGAATTTTGTGTAACTGTTGTAAATGCTTTTCCGCTATCAGTAGCAGCGGCTACAGTTCTAAATGCAGCATAAAAATCATTACCATTTGCTACAGTACATACTGTGTCAAATGTGGCGCTTCCTCTTAATTTCAATCCTGAACTTGTATTTAAAACAGAAGCAACATTTTGTTCAATATAAAATAATTCATTAGCACTAACATTAGCAATATCAGCTGGACTATTAATATAGTTGGATGTTCTTGATTCATAACAAGAGTAATTCAAATACTGACTACCTCTTGAATAACAAGTTCCATAAGTATAGATATATTCATTACCCCAAACTAAGGCTTTATTTTCAGTAAGATTTACTGCTGGGTCAAAAATATATTTGTAAGCATCCGCATTTCTATGAAAGAAACTTTGACTAGGTGGAATGAACACATGACTTGTATAATTTGAAGTTCTACTAATTAAACCAATAGGTCCATCTGTGTAAGTTTCGGTAATTACAAATTTATCTCCTACACCACCATATTGACCAGAACCCTTATTCATTTGTAGTATATGGTTGAGCACTTCATACTTATCTGTATTTCCATAATTAAGTTCAGGAACATAATTATTCAAAGAATCATTATTTCTATAATACTCATATCCATTAGTTAAACCACTTTTAGATGGACCAGTCCAAATAAACAAGTCATTGTTTGATGCTTCTATTACATCAACAAAACTGGATATGTCGCCTATATCTGTTTTATTAGTCAAATCGTGAACATTTTTATGTTCACCATTTATATTCCAAGTTTTATAATGACCATCTAAATCTTCATAGTAAGCAAAATAATTATTATCAGTATCATATTCCCATATTTTGTATATGATATAATATGTTTTGCCGCTAATCAAAAAAAGTTGATTATCTCTAAATGTATTTGTTCTTTTATATCCAGTGCAACCATCAATAGTTTCTTGTGCACCTACTGTACCAGTATTAGAAAACCCACAAGTAACACCAGCACTATCCAAAATCCACATTGGAGGTGTAGTATTATCATATTTGTTTGTATTCATAAATACAGATATATTAATAGGATTTTGTGAACTGGCTACCAAATTATTTGAAGGCACATATTCAATACAAACATATTTTTCATTACCCATTATAAGTTGTATGTTTGACCAAACTAATGTATTACCTAAATATACCTTAGCAATAGACTTATTGCCAAAGCATATTTTTGATAATTTTTTATTTCCAAATAAAACACTCATTTATTAACTTTCCAATATAAATCTCAATACATTATCATTTGGGAAATTAGCCGTATTAGCAGTAGCGGCATTAGGTAAAATTTCTATGTTATCTACACCACTAAAATTATATGTAGTTCCATTTATAGTTTCTGTTCCATCAGCATTTTGGAATTGTTTTGCTGATACTGTACCATCACGATAAAGAATATACGCGTCACTGTTATTACCTTGACCACCACCTGTATAAGTACCATTACCCATAATTTGTAAATAACCGCCGTGGTCAGTATAATCTTGAGAAGTAGTTGCGTTCAATGTACCACCAACGAAAACAGGTGTATTACTTACAGATGTTCCATCAGGAGAAGCAAAATTCAAGAATGTACCGTGAATAAAGTTACCAACACCAGTAGTATGAGTTCCATAACCACCAGCGTGTGCACCTTGACCAATAGCACCAGCATCTACACCTTCTGCATGAGCACCAGCACCACTAGCAGTTGTATTTGAACCTTCTACGAAAGCATAAGCACCATAAACAATACCATTAGTGTTAATTTGTATAGCAGAAGTAGTTGCGTTAAATGATAAATCAGTACCAAGTAAAGCATTAATTCCATTTGATACGATTTCAACACCACTACCAGCAGTTAATGTAGAACCAGCTTGAATTTTAGACCAACCTGTAGTTGTTAAAGCATATTGTTCACCAGCCGCACTTATACTATCATTAGAACTTGTTACAAATGTTGCTGAATCATTAGCATATTGAGCTGTTCCCAATTTAGCACTAACACCATCCCAAGTAGAACTGTTGCTTGAAGCCCAATTTTGTAATGCGGTTATATCATTAACTTGAATTATAGGTCCTTCTGTACTATCTTGTAATCGTTTAGCAGCAGAAGCACTAGCTGCTTTATAAGCACTTGTAGCACTACCAGCACTCAATGCAGAATTAATAGTATTACCACTTAATGCTGACCAAACTACACCCAATTTATTATCACTAGCATTACCTTGTCCAGTTAATGTTTCATCGTGTATAACTTGTGTCATTCCACCACCTGGAAGAGTTAATACCTTCCAACCAGAGTTAGTCATTACATAATCTGCTTCAGTTGTAATACCAGCACTAGATACCAAATCATTCAAATCAGTTTTCAATGCGAATGTAGCACTATCTGTATTATATTGTGTATTTGTAAGATACTTAGCAAACTCAGTGGATAATTCAGTCTTACTACTTGTTTCAGTCTTTTGATAATAATTTCCACTATCTGTTAAATCAGATACTTTTGTTGGTACTGTTGGAATTTCGCTCTTTAAAGCATATTTTCCAAATTCAGTAGATAATTCGGTAGCACCACTGGTTTCGGATTTTGTATAATAGTTTGTTAGTGATTGGTGTGCTGTAATAGCATGAGCACTTACATAATTTACACCAGCACTTACAATTTGTAAATCGGTTTCGGAAGCAAGACCTGCAGTAACTGGCATCAATTCTATTATAGCAGCACTTGTATTTTGTACTAAAGTATTTGTAGCATAATCTGATAATGTTGTTTGTAATTCTGTATCAGTTACATATTCACTAGGTATTACAGTTATATAGCCTTGAGTACCAACCCAGGTCTTTGTAGCCATATCTGATATATCGGTAGAAGAAACATAATCACCTTTTGGTTGGTATATTTGAGCAGCTACAGTTGTATCTAATTTATTTTGAACATCATTAATAGCAGCATAAGCGGATTGTACAAGTTCTACACACCATTCACCTGATTTAGTAGTTGTATGGGTATAAATTCCTTTATCACCAGTCAATGTGGTATCTGTAACAACTGGTTTAGCATTAACTGCCAAATCCCATCTTACATTATTACCATCTTGTGCGGATGTAGCGGTAATGTTTGAATCACCATTTAAAATATATTTTGGAATGTTATCAAATGCGTTAGCAATTTCTGTTTTACTACTTGTATCTGTTTTTGAATAGAAATTATCTAATTCACTAACACTAGATGTTATAAATCCACTTGGGTTAGAAGCAGAATAATAATCACCTGTAATGCCATTAGCACCAGCAAGAGCGGTAGTATTGTTTAAAGGACCAATAGCACTAATTTCACCTTTAGCATTTAAATCAAATTGTAATTTATTTTGTTTAGTATTTATCTGTGATTGAATATCACCAGTTAATGGGTTAATATATGAATAAATTACTGCTGAAGTATCATCAAAATCTGTAATAGAATCTGGTAGTTCTGTTTTTTTAGCATATTGTATTGAGTCTTGGAAAGAAGAAACTGCTGATGGAATATCCTGATTTAATTTATCCAAAGAAGTTTGAGTTAAAGAAATGACACCTGGATTAGCATCGTTGTTTACTGTAACATAAACACCGTCACCAATGTATCGTTTACCTTCTCCACCACCTCCGCCTTGGATAATACCACTAAAGGTTTTGGATAGATTAGACATTTCTGTTTCAGTCAATGAAACAGGTATATTCGTTACAACTTTATTAAAATTACTCATATCTATCTTCACCTTCTCTTAATGATTTTATCAACCAAGCCTTCAAATTTTCTAATTCAGGTATGTTTATTTTATCTATAATTTTTATTGCAGATTGGAACATACCATATTCAATGTATGGTAAAACACCCATATATTCCGCAAAATCTGTACCGTCATAAGCATCTAGTTGTTTAATGAAATCGTTAATGATTATGCGACCAATATACTGGTTCCATTCAAGACCTTTTTTCTCAATAGGAAATACACTATTGGTATATACAAGTTGTTCTTGAACATTTTTACTCTCACGCAAGTATAATCTATTATAACTCGTAAACATATAGCCTCTTATTCACTAACATTTCTAATCATAACAAGTGGTCTAACAATGGCATTTGCTTCACCACCACGATTCCAAAAGTCAATAGCACTCAAACTTAAATCATTACCCCAACCATTCCAGTTATCATCCATTGTAGCAGAAGTTTTATCAGGATAAACATAATGCATGTTATCGGAATACCAAGAAATGAATGGGTCGGAATTAGTTACTGCATTATAACCAGCATCACCCAAAACATAACTCAAACCATCGGTGTGTCTAGCAAATACAGCAAGATAATATGCTCTATCAGAACGCATAACAGGACCATATTCGTTATGATAGATTTTATCATTCCAAGTAATATCAGCACTTACAACAGGAGTTAAATGTTTTAGTTTGAATGTATATTTGTTAGGACCGCCACCAATAGCATGACCTTTAACATCCTGAGTATCATTCATAATTGGACCAGTATCACCCAACCAAGTAGTTTGTGAACGATATTGATGTGTTTCAGGGTCAAAATAATCAAAGTTATATTCATACAAACCGATAATAATTGGGAATGAATTAGACTGGTTCATACCCTGTGTAGTGAAGAATGAAATTTCGGAAGCAGTTGTCAAATTATGTTGTAGTGGTACTGTAAACAATGAACAAGCCAAAGAAGCCACAGTATTATTCTTGAACATACTACCAATATCCTTAGCATCGGAAATGTTCATATTAGTAGTTAATTTACCATTAAGTTCTTTTTCCAATGTTTGAACAGTTTCTACAACACCTTCTGTTACTTCGTCAAGAGATAGAGTACCATCTACACCACCCTCATTAGAGAATGATAGACCTTTACCAAGTTTTACATACAATTTATTGTCTGGTGTTACACCAATACCAGACATGGAATCGTATTTTACATTAATAACATTTTCATTACTAATTCCAATAGCTGTACCACCGGTGTATTGACCGCCGGCAATTTTCAACAAACCATCAATAGTTACTATTTCGTGGATTTGTAAGTTTCTTACATAATACTCACTACCAATAGGCATATTAGTCAAGGTGAATGTTAAACTATTGCTATCATTTAACAATTTAACATCAAATGATAAATCAAGAGTTTCAGTATGAGTAAATGAACCATCAAAGACCTTTGTTAATGCTCCATTATTCAATGAGTTAGTCAATGAAACATCGTAGTATTGTGGTGCTGTAGTTGTATTAGTTACATTAACTTGAATATCAATGTGATACAAACCTTTATTCATAGTGATAGTTGAAGAAGTGATTTCAATATCTTCACCAACACATGTAATGTTTTCAAAATTACTCAAAACTTCTGTCAAACCAGTTGTAGTAGTATTATGAGATTGGGCTTCAGCATAGCAATATGTTTGTTCTTCTAAACCAACATTCCATTCGTTAGTAGCTGGATTATATTCGGCACTAACACCATTTTCACCAACGATTTTAGCACCGGATAAATCGTATGTTACAACATTACCAACTGTAGCTGAACCAACACCGATTGTTCCATTAGTAGATTTAACAATGTATTTCTTACCAATTTCGGAAACATCCAAACCTGACCATTGAACATTATTATTGTCATTTACCAATACCCATGCTGGACCTGAAGTTATGTAATCACCACTTGTTACATAATCACCAATAGGCTGGAATGTTTCATTTGCCCATGCGGATGTGTTTGTAAATTCAGTAGAAATTTCTCCAGCAGCACTTGTTTCTGTTTTCTTGTAGTATTGAGTTAAATCTACGGAAGTATCACCAATACATTTCCATCCATTTTCAGTGTAAATGTATTCTTTATATTGGTCTGGGTTTGGTGATGTTGGGTCATTTATTAAATAAATCTTTTTATTATCACCAGTATCTGGTAACTGAGTTACAACTACGAACCCACCGAAATCAGCAAATTTTTCGTCTACTTCTGTTTTATCGTAGTAATCTTCCAAACGAGTATCTACATCAGCACTCAAAGCATAGTCAGCCGAAACTGATACGATATGATTTTCTATCTTGATACCATTACCAGCAGAATAGAAATCATAATCTTTATTAGCACTCCAAGATTCAAATGCGTCTTTATCAAGTTTATTTTCTAATTCGTTATGAGCACTTGTTTTAAATTCTTCAAATTCGGTTTTATTAACCTTAGCAGATACAGTGTCCCAAATAGCGGCACTATTTTCTACACGATTAGCAGCAGAAGTCCATTTTTCCCTTTCACCCGCAGAAAGGTGTAAATTAGAGTCAGCACTGTGAGCAGTGAAATTACCACTCAATTCTACAAACTCACCACTAAATGTTTCAATGGTGGATTTAATATCTGCTGAATAAGTATCAAATGTAGCACTGTTCAACTTAGCACTAACTTCATCCCAATCGGCTGAATTAGATGTTAATGTTTCGTATGCATTTTCCCATTTACCACTATTGGTTTCAACAGTCTTATATGTGGATTCCCAATTACCACTTAAATTATCCAATGCGTTAGCGGATAGGAAATTATCTTTAACCCAAGCAGATGTTTGTTCAAATTCTTCTTGAACTTCTGTCTTTAATGCGAAATCACTAGATACAGAACTAAAAGCACTAACATCTAAATTTTTATCGTCTAAATCAATTAGTTTCTGTTCCATTAGTGCTGAGTAGGACTTAAATGTAGCACTATCTAATTTATCAGTAACTTTATCCCATTCGTCACCACTCAATTTTACTCTTTCGTATGTGGTGTTCCATTTATCAGCACTAGCAAGAGCATCATAAGCACTATTCCAATACTTAGCACTATCACTAACATCTTTATATGTTTTGTTCCAGTTGTCAGCACTTGCTTCTAATGCGTTAGCGGCGCTTTCCCATCTACCACTCAAATCTTTTAATGCATTTGCGGATAGATAATCTGCGGTGATAGAAACAATGTGATTATCAATTCCAATTCCTTCTCCAGCAGAATATGGAATAATATCACCACTAACAGAAATATCTACTGAGATATCAGTTTCGTTTTTAATAACAATGCCAGCACCAGCATTTAATTTCTTTTGGTAAATTTCATTAGCACTAACAATAGTCAAATATGTTTCAGCTGCTTCTGTTCGTGGAAGATAATCTTTACCTTCAACCCATTCTTCAGTAGCAATACCTTCACCATCCCAAGATACACCATATTTGTTATTTGCTGATGTAACAGAAATTCTATCACCGTCACCTACAACACTCCATTTTGGAGTTGTATTGTCAATAAATGGTTTTCCATCATATCCTGAATATGTTGTGCCATTACCATTAAATTTATTTTTTACTGTTGTAACGGCATTAGAACTTGCGGATTTAATTGTATTAGTCCAATCATGACCAATAATCTTATGATTAGTAATTTCAATATAATTACCAGCAGTATATGGTGTTACATCATCGTTCTTATGAGCTGCTGAATATGTTGTAAATGCTGTTGTTGGTAATTTAGAACTTACAGTTGTAATGGCATTGATATAATTACCATTCAATCCAAGATAATACTTATTATTTTTATATAAACGAGCTGATAAACCATTTTCACCACTAACAGTAATTTCAGTTGGGTTAGCGGTAACATTGATTGTATAAATGGTTTGTTCACCACTTGGAGTAGGAACTACTTCAGTATTATCACCAGCAGAAACTACTACATTAGAACCACCTGCTAATGCGGTAGTTGTTCCTGTAGCAGTACCAATAGCGGTAATCTTTCCATAAGTGTTTACATCAAATTTGAGTTCGTCTTGTTTCTTTTGGATTTCACCACTTAATACTGAACTAGCGGAATTAATCTTACTCTCTAATTCGCTTTTGGTATCATCTAATTTCTTTGTTGTAGCGATTACATCTGTATTAACGCCGAGGTTAGTCCATACACCATCACCACTCAATGTGTCTTTATTGGTGTTTCCCTTTTTAATAGAATCTATCGCAATTACTTTTCCACCACTTACTAGCATTTAAAACCTCTCATTATATACTATTTATGAACTTTATATAAAATCTTCATCAATGACCTTAATCATTTCGTCTAATTTTTTGAGTTTCAAACCAGGTAAGCAGTCATGATAGATGTGGTTTATAAATTTCTTAAAGTTCAATAATATAAAACCGGTATCACGAACATAATTACCTTCGTGATACCAATTTATTCGCCAAACTGGATTAGCTGAGAATTCCAACTCGCCAAATATGGCTGTATCGTTTAGACCAACCATATACCAGTTGTGATATTCATCATTTCCTGAGTATCGTTTGCCCCCAAGAATTACTTTAAATCCCAGGGTTCTCAGTTTCTCCACTATGTCTTTCTCTATCTCGGGATTGGTGTTCATTTTTGTATTTCTCCCAAAATTCGTCAAAAGATTTAAGTTTTTCTAACATATCTTTTTCTGTGGAATCTGATTTCCAGTATTTAGCTGACAATGTTGCCGCTAAAAAATCCTGCCATTTATCTCTTAATTCGTTAATATCCATACTATATTTATGGAATGCGAAAGGCAGCCAGGACTGTATCCTAGCTGCCCAGTTCTACCAAATGTGGTAGGGTTTATTACCCAAGGGACTTTCTATCTTCTCTGGTCAGTAATCGTTGGTTACTGCTACCCCTAAATGCTAAGGTTAAATCTTTCTTTTCTAATATGAAAGGTCCATCAACCAAAACATCCACATTATCTAGTATCTCTTTTGTAACATTTTCTTTACATTTTCTGCCACCATTTATCAAATCTCGTTCATAAATGTAGCCAGTAAACATCCATAATGTTTTATCCGGGCATTCTTCTTTAAATCGTTTGATAAATGGCAATAATGCAGTTTGGTTTTCCTCTTCAAATGGTTCACCACCAAGAATTGTTAAACCAGATATAAAAGATTTCTTACAGGCTTCAATGATTTCGTTTTCTTGAATTGGTGTAAATTCTTCACCATATTCAAAATCCCAAGTATCTTCATTGAAACAACCTTTACAATGGTTTCTACAACCACTAACATACAAAGAAACTCTTACACCTGAACCATTACTTGAATCCACAAATTTTATGTTACCGTATTTCATATTATTTCCTCTTAAAACTATCTAAATAAGTTCTACCATATTTATTTTTGACATAATTTTCATATATTTTTGTATCTGTAAGAATTTTTACATTATTCTTAATCATACACTGATGTTTTGCTTCATATTTAGCATCTTGTGTTCTATCAAATGGATTTATCATAGTTTCGTTTATATCATAATTTTTAAAGAACTGTAATCCTTTAATTTCAATATATTCATTTTCTACTTTAAAATCAGGTATGTAATAATAAAGTTTATTTTCATACAAATACTCAAATTTAACATTTGGCTGATATTCAAAATTTATATTATTGTCTTTTAACCAAATATAGTAAGCAATTTCAGGTTTTGAATCAAAATTTATATTTTCATACTTATATTTTGTGGCTTGTTTTCGTCTAACTAATGGATTTTGTGACGAATTTTCTACACCAAATTTCTTTTTATAATTTATTTTGTATTTTTCTAATACACTTTCACTTGCAAAACCCATACCACCATTATTTTGTATATAAGTTTCTTTTAATTTATCTACAATAACAGTAGAACACATTGGCGAAATACCGCCATATCTTTTTATATTAGTTTGTTGAACATTTTGTTTCAAATTAGATGTTAAAGTAGTAGTTCCACCATATCTTTCAAGCATAGTTTGCTGTGCTTGTTCTTTATTATTGTAGTTTTTATCTCCATATAATTTAAGACAAGTTTCTTGTCTTTTTAATTTAGAAATTTCTCTTTGTTCCGCAGTTTTATTTCTATGTGCCAATGAAATTTTAGCATTTATATCTTCCTGATGTAGTTTTCTGCCTGCTTGAACTTTTGCCGAAATTTCGTTTTGTATTTCAACAGGTCTATTTGCTATTGTATTTGATACAGAACAACTGTGACACAAATTATTAAAATTCTTGTAACAGCGAGAACCGCTTATTTACTACAATGCCACAATTTCTACAAGTATAAGTAATAAAATCTTTTCTTTTTAATTTATTTTTAATTACTGTATATTCTTCTATACAGTTAATGTTATTAACATCATATACCATATTCAATCTCCATTTATTTAAAGACTAATTCCCGTTAGTCTAAATTATTTATAAAAAGTTAGGTGGTCTGCGGGAACAGACCACCAATCGCGGATTGAAACACGACTGTCCTTTATTTGTTACAAGTGATATACACGGTCATGAATGTCACCCATTCGTCCTTGGCTCATCGCATTCGCATTCCCAAGGTAGCCACAGATTCTTCTAACAACATTCATTCGGTTTATATCTTCATTTCCACAGCTAGTGCAGTGCCATATAAATTTGTTATCTTCATTACGAATCATCTCAATTTTACCGACACCGCCACAACAATGACACCAATCAAGTTGTCCGGTTAATTTCGCAGTACATAATGTTGTCATAAATGTACTTGATTACGGACAAGACAGCATCAACATTGTTTTCCATATTTGGTGTTTCAATGTAAGAAATAGCACCACCTGGAGAGAGTTTCTGTAATTCTGCTTCTATATCAATCTTCTTAAACGCATCAATTTGTTCAAAGACTGGTACGTGGTAAGAGTTGGTGATATAGTTTCTATCTGTAATGCCGGCAATAGTACCAAATCTACGCTGTAAGCATTTAGCGAATTTTTCTGTTGTGTTTTCAATAGGTGTTCCATAAACAGAATAGTCAATCTTTTCTACCTGCTTCCAATCACGGCATTTATCATTGAGAACCTGCATAATTTTCTTACCCAATTCTCTACCTTCTTCATCGGTAATAGATTTGTTAATAAGAACCTTAACAGTTTCATAAAGACCAGCATAACCCAATGAAATTGTGGAATAGCCATTGTAAAGAAGTTTATCAATGGTTTCACCCTTCTTCAAGCGAGCGAAAGCACCATTCTGCCACAAGATAGGGGCAACATCGGATTTAACACCACGCAAGTGTTCGTGACGCAATCTCAATGCCCTATGGCACAATTCCAATCTCTGTTCAAGAATATACCAGAACTTTTCCAAATCACCCTTAGCACTCAATGCAACATCAGGTAAGTTAATGGTAACAACACCCTGGTTGAATCTACCATAATACTTTGGTTTCTTTGTTTTTGGGTCACGGTATGGAGTCAAGAAAGAACGGCAACCCATACATGGGTAACAATCGCCTTCTTCACCCTTCTTACTAATCTTGAGCTTCTTCATAACCTTTTCGGAAATGTAGTCTGGTACCATTCTCTTTGTGGTACATTCAGCAGCAAGTTTGGTAAGATAATAATACTTGCCATCTTCTGTAATGTTATCTTCTTCAAGAACATACAAGAGTTTTGGGAATGGGTTAGCATAGTACTGACCATTTTCGTTCTTAACACCCTGGATTCTCTGCTTCAAGATTTCTTCAATTACTCTAGCAAGATTATCTTTTTCTTCATCGTTTTCGGCTTCATTCAAATACAAGCAAACAGAAACGAATGGGGTCTGACCATTGGTAGTTTGGAGAGTAAGAATCTGATATTGGAGAGTTTGTACACCCTTCTTAATATCATCTGTAAGCAATTCTTCAATTTGTTCATCGGTCATAGAAGGATACTTCTTCTTAAAGTATTCTCTTGTCGGTGCGATGAATTTAGACAAATGAGATGCAGTGATAGTCTGACCACCATACTGAGAACTTGCTACCTGAGCAACAATTTGGGATGCGATATTACAAGCAGTACTAAATGTATGTGGTTTATCAATCTGTGTACCGGAAATGATAGTACCATTCTGTAACATATCATCCAAATTAATCAAGCAGCAGTTATGGATTGGCATAGCGAAGTAATCCATATCGTGAAAGTGAATAATACCTTCTTTGTGGGCATCATAAATGTCAGATGGGATTAAATAACGCTGTGAAATATCTTTTGATACTTCACCTGCCATATAGTCACGCATTGTGGAAACAATGTTTGGATTCTTGTTAGCATTTTCTTGCTGAATATCTTCGTTATCGCCAGACAACAATGAAAGAACTCTGTCATCAATGGTATTTTTTCTTTCTTCCAAGGCTTTTTGATAACGGAATGTGATATATTCAGTCGCAACTTCAAATTTTCCGAGCCTTCATTATAGCAGTTTCTACCATCTTTTGAATATCTTTATATCCAATAGCGACGGGAGAAATTTTGCAGTTATCTTCAATGGACTTGGCTATATCTTTGATTTCCTGAATAGTTAGTCTTTCTTCAATTCTAACTTTTTCATTCGCTCTTGATATAGCCTCTACAATGTTCTGCTTATTGAATGTAACTTCGGAACCATTACGCTTTCGTATTTTCATATATCCTCTTTTTTAACCTACAATAATAAAATCAAATCACACTATCTATTTCTATGTGGGTATTAGTATTTATATTTTTTCCCAAATATAGAAAAAAGCCTTCATACGAAGGCTTTTTTGCATTTTTTATTTTATTTGTAGAACCGAACTATTCTTCTTCGCCAAAGAATTTAGCGGCACGATTCATGAAATCGTCAGCGTATGTATTCTTCTTTGGTTCAGGAGCTGGTGCGGCTTCAGGAGCTGCATCATTTCCACCATCTACACCGGTTGGTGCCTTAGGTTGCTTGCCAGCAATCTCAGTATCTGGGGCAGTACGTGTGCGAATGCCATCCTCTACATTTGGCTGGGTAGTTGGCTTAACCAATGTTCTCTGTGGACGTACTGTTGAAGGTCGGGCAGGTCTGTCATTACCCTCGTCATCGGCAGCAGTTGGGCGTGTTGGTCTTTCCATTCTACGAACTTCATAACCATTATCACGGGCAATCTGCTTTGCCTGGTCAAGTCTTGACATCTTACGAATGGTAAATCCGTTTTCTTCTGCTGTACGAATAGCTGCTCCCAACTTTTCGTCATCGTTCATTTCGCGGCGAGCTGGCTTACGAGGAACTTCTTCGTAATCACCTTCGTCATAAACTGGACGAGCTGGGCGACGAACTGGTCTATCATCGTAGTCATCTTCTACCTGACGGACTGGTCTGCGAGCAGGTCTATCTTCATAGTCATCCACATCACGGGCTCTACGAGTTGGTCTAGTTTCTTCGTAATCATCTTCTACTTCGCGGGTTCTGCGTACTGGCTTTGTATCTTCATAGTCAATATCATCTTCACGACCGCGAAGTGGTTTGAACTTACGAACTGGTTTTTCATCTTCATCATGAACAACTTCACGATAACGAGGGGCTGGACGAGTTTCTCTATCTTCTCGTTCAACTTCTCTGCGTGTGCGGAAACGGTCCAAATCTCTTTCATCTCTATCACGAGGAGGAAGAACTGTATAACCATTTCTTTCCACTGTTCTGCGTGCTGTTCTTAATGTATCCTTATCAATCATTTTATTTCACCTCACAATATATTGTTTTTTAGGTATGTTAAATTTAGAAATAATAATTTATGTATAACAATTATTTTTAATTTTTAGAACTTTAAAACAAATGAAGTTCATTGGAGAACTTCATTTGAAATTCAAGAGTATGTATAAAGATTAGGTTCCGAGAGTCCAGGTTCCACGAGGACCAGTCCAACCTGGGTCCTGAGATTTCTTGTATTCATCGGAATTTAGATAATCTTGTCTGCGTTTTTCTTCTGCGGCTTTACGAGTTTCAATTATATCTTTCTTCAATTCTTCAACCCATTCTGCTTTTCTGCCAGGTTTTCCGAGCATTACAGAACGAGTGTTAGAAATTGCAGTTCTTTCGTCATAAGCTTCGCATTTTTGGATAAATGATTTAAGGTCGCGGGAACCCCACATTACCATACCATTTATAGGCAAAGACTGTTTAGAATAGAAATCGGCAATATAATATGCAGCATCAGTTGCTCTATCGTCGGGGTCAACAGTAAAGCCAGCTTTATCTAACATTTTTGTTACCAAATCTACAACAGAAACATTACCTCTATCGTCTTGAATGAATGCTTCGTCAAGAGAACCATATACAGATTCAATGTTATCATACAACATATTCAATGCTTTATCCAAAGATTGAATGGATGTGAATTTGTATGATTTAGTAGAGAAACGGTCTCCATCAGCGGCAATATAACAATAGTCTGAATAAACTACCAAATAAAGTGAAGTACGAACTGGAGCATTTCTCAATGTTAATTCGTAAGTTTTCTTCTTTTCGTGAGTATATGGATGTTCACCATCTTTGGTAACACTATCAGACATGAGAACGCGGTATTTGGTGTTAGAAGTGAACCATTTCTTAACATATCTTACGAATTGGTTTACTAATTCGTTGGTGAATGTAGCAGGACCATCCAAAGATTCTGTGATAGTGGTAGCATAACTTCTGTCTTTCAAAGCATCTGGGAAATTTGTACGAGCATAGTTTACAATGGATTCGGCAGCAGCGAACCAAGAAGGTTCACCATTATCCCATTCTTGCTTAACGAAGTCTTTAATGTATGTTCCCAAATCTTTTATTTTGTTTACATCTACTCGTTTATCCAAGTATTTGAAAACATAGCCCTTCCAGTCTTCAAATGTTTCTTCGGTTTCTGTGGCTTCATTAAATTCGTCTTGTGGGTAATCGGCCATAGCATCCAAAGTTTCTTGTGAGTATTCTTCATCTTCAAACTCAGGAATTTCTTCAGGTTTTGGTGTGCCATAATCTTTATCAAATTGGGCACAGAGTTTAGCTGCTAATTCGTTGACTGGAACATTGTTTTCGTATGCTTCGTCAATTTCATCTTGATAGTAAAGGTCAATGTTTTGGTAATTACCTAATCCCAAACAAGTTGTATAGACTTCTTCCTGGTATGTCATTTTGTCATAACCAGATTCTTTTAAGTATTGTCTAAATGTGAAATTATCCATATTCATATCCTCTTAATCCAAACGAGAATTTACATAAGCGCCTTTAACATTAATGCCAATAGATTCGGCAAAATCAAGAGCAGCTTGTTTAATGATACATTTAATATCAATATCCTGGCTCAATACAGCACCCATTTCTCTTTCTTTGAATTTCTTTATGTATTCGTTAGCAAATTTTTCAAAATATCCATGACGATAAATGTCATCATATTTGTCAAGAATTTCGCCA
>JAEEGK010008575.1_pt1 | contig 24084 bp, 13 predicted proteins | sample 8958771 | NCBI WGS metagenome assembly JAEEGK01 (sample SAMN16246547, study PRJNA631951) | gut metagenome | biome: gut microbiome; feature: rumen; material: SC-attached | host: Bos | place: Iran: Karaj | collected 2018-10
AATCCCCAATCCCCAATCCCCAATCCCCATATAAAAAAATGATTAAAATTTTTAAATAAAACGAATGTTAAATAAAAATATTTGATTATTATTTTTAATATAAAAACTATATAAATATATATTTAATATATAAACTTTTTCAAATTTATTTAGTGAATGATTTGAATATATTATATTTTTTAATATTAGAAGTTTTTAATTTGAAAAAAATAAAATTTAAAATATAATTTTTTGTTTTTTTATAAATAATAAATGTTATGGTTATATTATTTAATTTTTTTAATAATTTTTTGTGAGAATTATAATATATTATATTTAAAATGTATTAAAGTTTATTTAAATATATTTTAATTGTTTTTTGAAATTTTTAATTTTTTATTTTCAAAAGGCAATAATGAATTATGAACATCTTTATTTTTTCTTTTACTCATCATATTATTATTATTTAATTTAATAGCACTTTTTACTAATTGTTCTTTAGTTGGACTTTTTTGTAATTTACTTAACTCATTAAATAAATCTAATCCACTTTCAATATTTTTATTATTATTTTTTTCAATTTTAAAATTTTTATTTTGTATAATTTCATGCATAATATTATTATCTTCTTTAACTTTTACAGTATCTGTATTTATCTCTTCTAAATTATCATCTTTATTACTTTTTTCTTCTTTAATAATTTTATTTGATAATAATTCATTTTTTATTGTGTTTTCCATATTTTGATAATCTTTTAAATTAATAGCAATTGAAGCTAATTCATTAATTCCATTTTCATTTCCTTTATCAAAATTATTTTTATGATTTACTTTATTATTATTATTATCTGAAATATATTGAATAATTTTTCCTCCTTCAGAAATAATTTGTTCTTTAATAATTTCAGAAATATTGAATTTATATTGTAAATAAGATAATATTGCCGTTTTTTTATATTCATTACATAATTTAATAGCAATTGATTTACTCTTATTCATAAATAAATATTCAAATAATATAATAACTTTACTAATGTCTCCTTTAATAATATAATCATTAATTTTATTTAAAATTTTTTTATCATGTTCTTTCTTTTTTTTTTTAATATCATCTAAATCTTTCATAGTATCAGTATAAGGATATTCAGGAAAAGTAATAACTCTTAAATTTTTAATAGAATTATATTTTAAAAATCTTTTCTCATAAAATTTAATAAACAAATAACTTTTCATATAACAATCATCATTATCATTATTATCAATTAAATTCCAAGTTTTTTGTATAGGATTATTAGTAATAATTGGTTCAATTCTATCACCTTTCATTTCAAGTCCATAAACTTCATTTTCTTCAATTCCAATACACCAAAAATTAATATTTTTTCCATTATATTTTTCACCTAAATCAATTAAAGGAACCCAATTATTTTCAATTTCAAAAAAAAAACCTCTTAAAATATTATAACTATCATAAGAAAATAAAATTCCTTCAGCAGAATATGAAAAATATATTAAATTACTATCAGGACTGATTGAAACATCACCTTCATAAATTGAATTAAAATAATTATTAGAATCTAATATTTTAAATTTAATATTTTGATTATTTGAAAAAGGAAGAGAAGAAGTATAAGCATAAGTTAAATAATTTTCAAAAGCAGTTAATGAAATTACATTATTATTAATTGATAAAGTTATTTTTTCATTTCCAAAAATTGAAAATATTCTCAAATAACTCATTGAAGTATAAACACCAATAAAATCATTACCAATACATAATAAAATTACACTTTCTTCTTCTGGTAAATCAAAAGTCCAATCATTTAATAAATTATCATTTGAAAATCTAATTGATTTAAATTCAATTGAACCATTTTTTCTTCTATTTTCTTTTTCATATTCATCAATATTTAATTCTTCTACTTTATTACCAAAAACAATTCCAGTTTCATTCATTGCTGCAATACAATAATCTTTTCCATCTATAAATGATATATTTTTTTTATTTGAATTATCACTAAATTTTACATCTATTGTTTTAATTGAATTTTGAATTTTTGATATTACCATTCCAGTTAAATTAAAAAGAAGATATTTTATATTTAAATTGTCTAAATCATTTGTACTTCCACTTATAAATGGTTCTTGAATATCAGTTATGTTTAATTTTTCTTTTAAAATATTTAAATCTATATTATTTAATAAAGATGATATTTTTTCTTGTTCTTCATTTTCTTTTTTTTCTTGAACATTATATTCTATTTCATCTTTATTTAATAAATTTCCTTCACTATCTTCCATATCTGATAATGATGGTGCTTTTTCATTTATATTTTTATTATCTTCTTTTTTTTCATTTTCATTTTTTTCTTCCATCATATCATTAATTAATTTCTCATATTCTTCATCTTTTTCTTTATTTATTTTATCAATTGTTAATTCTTCACTTATATTTATTCCACCCATTTCATCATTAAATAAAATATAATATTTTGTAAAATTATCTTTAAAGACAATATCTAAATAAGTTATTGGTTTTGAATTATTTATTTCTTTATTTTCATATTGATGTAATAATTTTTTTGAAACATAATCCCATATTTTTATCATGTTACTTGTATCTAATGTTAAAATTATTTCATTAGTAATAAATTTACAAAAATTAATATTATCTTTATGAAAAAATTCAGTAATTGATTCAATTTTATTATCATTATTAAATAAATTAACTTTTTTTAATAATAAATCACCACTTATAATAATATCATTACTTGAATTAATATCAATTGAATTTGTTTGATTTTTATTATCAAGAGTTGTTTTTGAAAAAGCAAAAAATTTTTTATTAAATTTTAAGGCGCTATTTTCAGAATTTTCTTTTACTAAATTATATATTGTAATACAACCATCAACTCCACATAAAATTAAAAATTCATCATCTTTACTTAATTTACCAAATTTTATAGAACAATTATTAGTTGATTTATATTGAAATATTTTTTTATTGTCTAAATTTACAATATGAATATTATCATCTTCATCATAAGAAATAACATAATTAAATTTTTTATTATATAAAATTTGTTTTATTGAAGAAGTTAATGTAGATAAGTAAATTTCTTCTGAAGGAGAATCTATTAAACTCATATATAATTGTTCTTTTTGACTAAAAAATATTTTAGAATCTGAATAAAGAATTGAAGTAATTTCATTATTTTTTTCAATTGAATCTTTTACAATTGATTCATTAAAAGGAAGAAATTTTAATAAATAATCATCTGAGCCACTTATAATTGTATCAATTTCTGGATCATAAGTAAATATAAAAGGTCCAGTATGTAAATTTTTATTTTCAAACATTAATGAACTTTCCATAGACATATTTTTTAAACCAAATAAAAATTAATTTTATTAAAAATTAATAAATTTCCCTATTTATATAAAAAAAAAACAAAAAAAAATTTTTTTTCATTTATTTTCTTTTATATTATTATAATAATTTAAAATATTACTCGTTCGAATTTTAGCTAAAAATTCCTTTCCTACTAATACTTAAAAAAAGAAAAAATAGCTAAAAATCAAAAGAACCACTTTTTATAATTTATTTAATGTTTAGGTAATTTCCAATCAAGATGCATATGATGAAGTGGTTGTAATCCTCTAACAGCTCTAAGAGTATTTTCAAGACAAGCTCTTTGTTGGAATAAACTATTAATAACTGGACTATTATTTGGTGTTCTAGGAGCTTTAAATAAGAAAGAAAGAACAGAATGAATAGGAGCAAAATGTTCAAATTGAGTCATTTTTTCATCTTTAACCCAAACTCTAGTAAATAATTCCATTAAGATAATAATATCTAACATAAGTGGTGCAGCTAATAATGAATCTTCACATGTATTATGAACACTAATAATATTAGTTCCACCACAGAAAATATCTGAATCATATTCATCTAAAGCTCTTTTTGAATCTCCAACTGAAGGAATATATTTAATTACTACAATATGATCAGGATGTTCATTATTTGGATATAAGACTGGATTATATCCTACTAAATCATCAATTACAGAAGCTTTTGAAATTTCTTTTGAACGGAAACATTTATCAAAATCTAAATTTAATCCATCATTATTTCCTAAATGATTATATGATGCAACTGCAGTCATTTTTAATCCTGATGATATTAAGAAATCAGCCATTACTGATTTAAATTTAGTTTGACCAGTTTTCATATCATCACCCATAATAATTGCTTTTTCTCTTTCAGCTAATTCAATTAAACCTGGAACAAAAGTATTTTGTGGTGAACCATTAGCATAAGGAATTTTTTCTAATATACAAGCAACACAATATAAAGTAGAAGGTGATATTTCACTTTCATTTCTTTTAATAGCATCAAGTAATCCATCAGCAGTTTTATGAAAATCTTTAATTTCACAATATCTTTCAGTATTAGCAGTCCAGAAAACAACAACAGTATCAAGTCCATTTTTTTCTTTAAATTCTTTCATTTGTTTTCTAACAGTATCTAATTGTTCTTGTTTAGTACCAGGAATAACATTATCAGCTCTACTTTCTTGATTAGGTGCAACAAAACTTAAATCAAAAATAGCAGGTAAAGGAACCATTTTTTCTAATTCATCTTTTAATTGATTATACATAGTAGGTTCAAGTACTTTAGCTCTTTTAGTAGCTTCATACATATTTAATTTAGAAATATCCCAACCAGAAATAACTAAATCATCAGGATTAACCATTGGTAAAAGTGCTTTAAATGGAGCAACATATGTATTTCCTTTATCATCTTGTCCAAGCCAAGTTGTTGAACATTGAGTAAGTGAACCATGATAATTTGCTGTTACTTCACCTCTTTTAGTTTCCCATTTTAATTTCTTTTTATTGGCAAGGACACCTACTGTTGCTGTTGTACCATTATTACCTCCAAGACCTACGAACATTACACCAACTTTTGGTACTTTTGTTTCTGTTTTAAATTCATATTTTTTTGTTAAGGGAGTTATTTTTATTGTGTTGTTGTCGTTTGTTATTGTTTGTGTTGTATATTCATATTTTGTTACCATTTCTGTTCCTGTACATGTTACGTTAGGACTATCTACTGTGAATGAGTTTGTTAACATTTTTTTTTTTTATGCTCTTTTGGTTTTTTTTTTGTATGTTTTTTATTGTTTTTTTTTGGATTTTTATATTTTTTTTTATTGGGTTTAATTTTTTTTTTTGGGTTTAAATTTTTATTTTCTTTTTAAGGTTTTTTTTATTTTTTTTTTAAGATTTTTTATTTTGAATTATAAGTTTTATTGAAGATAGATGTTTTTTAATAATTTTTGTTTATTAATTATAGGTTTTATTTGTGGTTTAAATGAAAGACATTTGAATTTTTTAATTTAAAAAACGAATTATTTATTTAAACAAAATAAACATATTAAGAGGACTGTATCATTTTCTAAAAATTATAATTAATTTTTAATAATAAATACAAAAAATAATAATTAAAATTTAAATTTTAAATTATATAAATGATTTAAATAAAAAATATAAAATATTTAATTTAATTAATTTATTTTCATTATTGTTATATTAGACAATTTTTAAATTCAAAATATACTTTGAAAATATTATAATCATATATTAATATTTTTAAAAATTAATTATAATTTTGAAAATAAATATAAACAATTTTCTTTTTAACTTATTTCTTTTACTAAGTCATTCATCATTGTTTTTAATTCTTCAATTTGTTGTTTTTCTTTTTTATCTTCTAAACTGTTAATAGGATTAAATATATTATTTTTTATATTAAAATCATATGAATTTCTATAATTAATTTTATTATATAAAGGTCTTTGAATAGGATTTAAATTCGATTTTATGTTTATTATACTATGATTTTTTATTAAGATTTTTTTTTTTTTTAAAGTAAGATTTTTATTTAATTTTTGTGGAAATATATTCTTTGCACTTTGATTTATGTGAATTTTTATTAACTTATTTTTACCTTGTAAATTAAATAAATTTTGATTATATTTTTTTTTATGAAAACTAAAATTTAAATGGTCTAAATTATTTATTTTATTATGATTTCTTTTTTCTTTAATTGTCTTTAAATGGTTTAATTCATTTCTTAAATATTCAATATCCTTATTTGAATTAATATTAACTTCTTTATTTAAATTTTTATATTCAAGATTTAAAATAACCTCTTCTTTAAGTTTATTTATATAAGACTGATTGTTAAAAATTTCAGAATCTTTTTTTTTACATATATTTGAATATTTAATTAAATCTTGTTGTAATTCATTAATTTTATCTTTTTGTTTCATTACTAAAGATTCTAAATTATTTTTTTCATATCTTAAATTGTTATATTTTTTTATAATGTTTACTAAATTTGATTTTGAAATTTGATTATTTTTTCCTTCTGAAATTAATCTATTAGATAATGAAGATTGATTTATTTCTTTTTGACTAAAAAGTTCATTTTTATTATTTAATAATGTTAACATATTTTTTTTTTCTTTATTTATTTTTTCTAATCTCACTAAAAGATTATTTTTTTCATTTATACTTTGTTCAAATTGGCATTTAATTTTTTCAAAACTATGACTTAAATTTAAATTAAGTTCATTTAATTTTAATAATTCATCATTATTTGTTAAGAATAGTTCATCATTTTTACTAATTGATTGAATTGTACTATTATTATTAATACAATTAATATTTATTAATTTTAATTCTTCAATTAATTTTTTCTCCTTATTTTTTAATTCATATAATAATTTTAAGTTTTTTTCTTTTTCTCTCTTTAATATAAGTATTTCATTTAAATTTTCGGTATTTTTATATTCTGAATTTTCATGTTTATTAATTGAAGTTAATTTATTAGAAACTATTAAAATTTGATTTTTGATTTGTGAAATTTGCTTTTCTTTTAAATGAATTAATTGAATTAATTTTCCTTTTTCAAATTCTATATTTTTTAATCTAATTTTAAGTTTATTTATGTTTTCATTTTGATTTACTAGTATTTTATTTAACATTTTATTTCCTTTCTCTAAACTTTTAATATTATTATTTGATTCTACTAAAACCTGATTTTTAGTCATTTCTAAAAAATTTATTTATTAAAACTATAAAAAATAAAAAATAATTATTAAATTAAATAAAACAAATTTAAAATAAAATAATTAAATATTATTTAATTTCTTCAAAAATAAAAATTTACAAATCAAATTAATTATAAAACAAAATATTAGAAATTGTTAAATTGAAAAGGAGAAGCATTTTCATTTGAATTATTAAAACTATTAAAATTTTGATTATAAAAATTATAAACTCTTTTCTTTTTCATATTATCATCCTTTACTAAATTAATATTAGTGGTAGAAAAATTATTATTCATTCCAAATCCATTAAAATTAGTATTATTAAATTTCTTTATAGGAGTTTTCATATAATTATTATTATAAAAGAAATTATTATAACTATTATTATATTTCATTCCTTTAAAATTAGTATTTGGATTCATTATTTTATTCATATTAAAATTATTAGTCCATAATGAATTTAATGGATTTCTTTCTCTATTCATATTATTTTTATAATCAATATTAAAATTGAAATGCATATTCATATTCATTGTTGTTCCTTCATTATTATTTTTAGTAAGAGAAATATTATTATTTTTAAAAATATTTTCTTTCTTATCATTATAACAATTTTCATTATTTCCATTAATAGAATTCTCAACATTATTATTATTAATATTCATATTATTGTTATTATAACTTTTTAAAGGAGTTAAAATATTATAATCTTCCAATTTCTTAGCAAAAGATTTAACTTTATCAAAAAATTTTAATCTTTTTAAATATTTAATAACACTAATATAATATTTTCTTTGTAAAATAATTTTTTTATCAATACTTTCAAAAACAATTTGAATAATATCATCAGAATAATCATCATTAGAATTAGTAATTCCATTAATCATAGTAGCATAAGCAACATTATCAGGAATAATTTTATAAGTATTAAGTAATTTAAAAGTATCAATTGCTTCTTTTTCATTATCAGTAGAAAAACAAGTTTTAATATAACAAGTGAAAATAATTAAATTTAAATTTTGATTTTTTTTCTTAACTTCTTCAATTAATATTTTTGAAAACTCAAAATTACCTAATCTACCACAAATTTTCATCATAATTGAATAAGTCATCATAGTTGGTTCAACACCTTTTGATTTAAATAAATTATATATTTCAAAAGCTTTATTAAATTCTTTACATTTTTCACATCCATCAAGTAAAGAATTTAATAAAACATCATCTGGTTTAATTTCAATCTTTAACATTATATCTAAATACTTTATTGCATTATCAAAATTTTTTCTTCTAATTTCTCCTTTTATTAAAGTACTAAATGTTATTATATCTGGTTTAATTTCATTATGAATTAACATTTCACTAAAAATTTTATTTGCTAAATCATATTGATTACATTTAATAGCACAATCAATAACAGAATTATAAGTAATATTATTAGGAGAATTATTTTTATTATTTTTCATAGATGAGAATATTTCAAGAACTTTTTTTAAATCTTTAACTTTAGAATAAGCTTTAATAAGTGTAGTATATAAAATAGTATTCATTTCAAAACCATTTTCTTGTAATTCTTTATATAAGAAAAGTGCTTTATTTAAATCATTATTTTTAATACAAGCATTAATTAAACAACCATAAGTTACACTTGATATTTCAATTTTTTCTTTTTTCATATTATCATACATTTCTAAAGCCTTTTCTAAATTACCTTTCATACCATATGCTTTAATTACAATACCACATGTTATTGATGATGGTTTTATTCCTTCATTTAACATATTTTCATATAATTCTAACATTTGATCAATTTTACCAAAACGAAGACATGCATCCATTATACAATTGTAAAGTATTTCATCTGGTTTTGATGTTTTTTTTACATTTTCAAATAATTTAAAAGCAAGATCTAATTCTGATGAATTACTAATTGAATTATTATTATTATTTTGATTATTTAAAGTATTTAATTCATTATTAATACAATTTTTATTTAATCCTTTTATAATTGTACTATATGTGAAATTATCTGGTTTAATTCCATATTCTTTCATTTTTGAAATTATAAACCATACTTTATTCATATCTTTTGCTCTTACAAAAACATCAATTAATGTATTAAAAGTAACATCATTTGGTTTAATTTCATTATTTTTTAAAAGAAGTTCAAATGCTCCTGTTACTTTATCATATAAATTTAATTGAGCACATCCTTTAATAAAAGTATTATAAGTTATTAAATCAGGTTTAACATTATTAATTTTACCATTTATAACATTATCAAATAATTGACATAATATTTCATTTTCTTTTAATTTAATACATGAATCAAGTAAAACATTAATTAAAATAATATCTGTATTATTATCTGAATTAATAATTTCTAATCCACGATATAAATAATCTTTATGTGAAGGAAGTCTTATTCCTCTGAATAAAGTACTTAATGTAAAATTATCTGGAATAATTTGATTTTTTACTAAGTCATCAAAAATTTTCCATGCACTTTGAATATCTTTATTTCTAATATAAGCATCTATTATTATATTAAAAGTTACTATTGTTGGTTTAATATTATTATTTATCATATCATGATATATTTTTTTTAATGTTTCTATATCACATTTTTTTGAACAACCATCAATTATTAAATTGTATATTATTTCATCTTTAAGTAAATCTTTTTCACTTAATAATTTGTAATAATATAAAGCTAAATCAAAATTATTTGATTTACATAAATATTTAATAAATGTACCAAATGAAACTATATTAATTCCATATCCAGTAATATATTTTGTAAATTGAATATTTAATTCTTTTTCAGGAAAAGTTAAAATTGGTTTATAAGTTGTTAATGTTTCAAATAATTTTTGACATTCTTCTAATAAATTATTTTTACATAAACAATCAATATAATTATTAATTGCACATGTTGAAATTTCAATTTTATAAGAAAGAAGATAATTTAATATAATTTTTACTTCTTCAATTTTTGAATTTTTACTTAAATTATGAAGAATAAGTGAAAAAATAGGATAAAGTGAAAAAATTTGATTTTGACAAACAAAATTTAAATAATAAAAAACTTTTTCTAAATTTAAATTTGTATTAATATCTTTAAATAAATATTCACTTACAACAAAAATTGTATCTTCATAATCTTGAAAATGATTTAATTCAAAATTTAAATTTTTTGGCTCGGAATTTTTTTCTTCATTTTCATCTTTTTTTTCAGTTAATTCATTTTTTTTGAATCCAGACAAACATTTAAAAAAATTTAAAATTAAGTCATCTTTATTAGAATTATTACATAAAATAATAATTCTAATATATTCAAGTGACTTATTCATTTGAATTGAAATTGAAAAAAGTGGAAATGAAAGTTCATTTGGTAAAAAAATTTCTTTTTTTGTTTTTATTTCTTCTTTCATTTGAGAAATTAAACCTGACATAAAAGATGAATAATCATCTAAAGAAAGATTATTTTTCTTCTTTTGAAGTTCTGCTATATTGGAAATAAAACTTTTTAAACAATTTGAAATTTTATTTTCTGATTCTTTATTTGAATTTTCATTTATGAATAATTCAATTTTGCTTTTTGGATTTTCTATTTTTATATTATTTAATATTGTTGATTCTTCTTTTTGATTTTGGATTTCTTTAGAAAAATTTTTTGAAGTGTTCATGTTTTTTATATTATTTAAGTTTAATTTATTTGTTTTATATATGAATTTTTTCAGTAGATTATTTATTCAAGATTTAAATTTGAATTTTATTTTTTTTTAGTTATGAATAATAATTATTTTTTTTAGGTTTATTTTTTTTTTACTTTGTTTTCTTCTCTTCAAGTTTTTTTTTGCATTTAATAGTTATTTATTTTTAATTTAAAATTTAAAATTTATTTCATAATTTTTATTTATTATTTTATTATTTAAATTTAATATACTCATTTTAAACATATTTATCCTTTTGAAATAAAAGTAATTACATATTTTTCATTTAACTTTTTCCAATTTTTAATTTAATCTATTTTAAGTAGAATTTAATTATATTTCACTTCTCAAAAATTATATTTAATTTTTATCACATATAATTAAAATAATTAAAAAAATAAATTAAAAAATTTAAACAAAAAAAAATAATTAAGTAAAAACCCCAAAAAAACATTTAAAAAAATGTTCGAGAACAATGACTTCACCCAAAGTGAATCCTATATGTTAAAACGTTCAGATCCTCAATTTATATTTTCAACAATAACAAGAGCAATAAATTTAATAAACGACGGTGACAAACAAACAAAAAAAACAACAATAACCTCTCTTCATAAATTTATATGTCTAGACCAACCATCAATAAAACCAGAATTAATTCAAGAAATTTTAATTTCCTTTAACAAAAATTTAATACGTTATTCTCTATTTGAAGAAATAGACAAAGTAAGAGAAAATTCATTAAAAATTTTAATATATTTATTTGCAAATTGTACAAATATAGTAAAATTTTTTCCTTTTATTTTCAGTGCTCTAGTAGATAAACTTGACTGTAATGATTTAGAAGGATTTGGTAATTTACCAGAAGATATAAGACCAACTCCAAGTCAAAATCCACATAAAGTAATAAAAGTTAATGAACAAATTGAAGAAATTAGAATATTATATATTAAATTATTAGAAACTATAATATCAAATGATTCAGCATTAAAAGATGATTTTAGATTATTTGTTCAAGATATTGTTAATATTACTAGAACATTATGTATGGATCCTGCACCAAATGTTGTTTTAGTTTCTTGTAATTTTACTCAAAAATTAGCTGAAAATTTTGGTCAGGAACTTTTATATTATTTTAATAGTATTTTAAGTAGAGGTTTACTTTATGCTTTATCACATAAACAAGCTAAATTAAGATTAGCTGCTTTAAATGCTATTAATAAATTAATGTTTTGTTCACCTTTTAAAAAAAATGTTGAAATTATGGAACAATTAATTGGTTTTAGAGATCCTACTATTGTACCTATTAAAGATTTTTATGAACCTTCTACTAAATTTAATTATTTAGCTTTTTTAGCTCAAGATCAAAATTTTACTGTTTTACATAGATTTTATGAAGTTATTTCAGGTTGGATGATTGATTGTGATGATAGAGTAGATCATGAAAATAGATTAATTCCATATATTATTACTGGTTTATTTGATAAAAATGAAGAAATTGCTTCTTATGTTTATGAAAGATTTGAAATAATTGGTAAATTATATGAAAAAACTAATGAAAAAGATTATAGAGATATGAAACAATATGGTGTTGATGAACCTTGGACTGAATATATTAATAAAGATAATATTAATAAATTATTTTATCCTTTTCCTTTAACTGGAAGACCTATTTTAGGTTGTAGGAAAATTGTTGCTAATTATTTAAGAAGATATATTAAAAATTTAACAAGTGAATTTGAAGGAATTGATACAGATATTAAATTAAAAGTTGCTAATTTATTATTATATTCAATTGTCTTTGCTGAAGAAATGATAATTGAATTCTTAGATGGAATTTTAATGCTTTTTATGAAAGATTTTTTAAAAACTTCAAATTCTGAACTTGAAAATTTATTAAGAAATATACAACAAAATTTATTTAGAAAGGATAATGATAGAGAAATAAATATAATATTAATAAAAGCAGTTAAATTAATGGGAAGATTTTGTGACTATGATTCAATAACAAGAATATTATATTCTACTATTAAAGGAGATTTAAATGGAAATTATCAAGATATTCAAAGAGGTGCTTTAAATACTTTAAAATATGCTTTTATTGGTCATTGTGATTCTTCATTTGATGGTTTAGGAATGTTTAAAAATAAATTTAAAGATTTTATTTCTGTTATTGGAAATGAAGAAAAAGTTAAAGAATTTATTGATTCTAAATCTTCATATGATGTTTTAAATTTTTATTTTGATGTTGTTAAATGTATTAAAGATAATATTAAAAAATTTAGTCCAGAAAATTTAAATGAGTTTAAAAATGAAAATAATGTTATTTTTAATAATATTTTACATGCCTTAGGATCAAGTGAATTTTTAGTTAATAATAATGTTTATAAATTTATTGAAAAGAATTTAAATGAATTAAATGATAATATGAAAATTATTTTAAATGATGCTACTTATAATTTTTTTAATAGTCATTCTTTAGAAATTTTAAAACAAATTGATGATTATTTAGATAAAAATTTTATATCAATGCAGAATAAATATTATAAAATTTTATATCTTTTTATTAAATGTAATAAATTATTTTTTGAACATATAACAGAAGATAAAAATGAAGAAATGAGAAATGAAATAATAAATACCATTTTTGAAATATATTATAAAATTTTTTCAAATGAAGAAAATTTTACAGTTCATTCAAATGCATTACAATTAATAATTTCATTTTTATCATCTTTACCAACTAATTATAATTATACTCAATTAAGTAATTATTCAAAAATGTTATTAAGTATAATTCAACCTTATTCAAAAATAATTGGTGAAGAATTTAAATTTAAATTTGCAGATTTATTAAAAGATGAAAAAGAATTAGAAAAAAAAAAAAGAAGAAATCCAAAAACATTAAAAACAGAATTAAGAAGAACATTTTTATTATATATAAAAAGTTTAATGAATTCAAATTCCTTATTTAAAATAGATAAAGCAAATATAGAAAACAATAAAAAAAATATAAATACACTTTTATTAATATTTAACAATTCAGAAACATTAAAAAATTTTTATGAAGAAATGGAAAATTTAAGAGATTTATTTGGTGATATATACAAATTATTTTTAACAAAATATTTTGTAGCAAATAATAATAGTGAAGATAAATTAGATTCATTAAAAAAAATATGTAAAAATTTCGAAGTATATTTTAAAGAAGAAATATATGATAATAATATAGAAATAAGAAAAAAAAGTATTGAAATATTAAATATTATATTAAATCAAATTCCAATAAGTCAATATTTTAAACCAATGAAAGAAATGTTTGATTCAAGAAGTGAAGAAGCAAAAAATTTTCAATTAGAAATGTTAAAAGCAATGGCATATATTGATGATGAAAAAAAATTAATTGAACAATATTTTAATGAATTTAAAGATATTATGAGTGCTATTATAAATGAAGCTTTAAATGAAAAAATGGCTTTTGGAAATTTATGTGATAAATGTATTAAATTAATTACTGAAAGATTTCCTATTTATGTTTTTAATGAAATTGCCAAAGCACAAAAAAAAGAACAAATTGCAAGAGTTGAATATTTTAATATTCAACTTAAGAAAATTTTTAAATAAATAAAATAAATTAACATTTTTTATAATTAATTTATATTTTTTATGTTTTTTTAATATTTAAAATAATATTTTAATAACATTATTGAGGTGTAATATTTCTTCTTATTTTAACTGTTCTTCTTGGAATTGAATATTCTTCATTTTTATAATTAATTTTAACTTGACGAGTATGTAGTAAATTTTCTAAAGTTTTTTTATCATTATTATTAAGTGAATTATAAAAATTATCAATTAAACCTTGATTATAATTTTTTAGAAAATTTAATGTATTTGTAAAATATTGATATACATCTGAATTTTTAATATTTTCATTATTATTAATTGTTTCATCAACAATTTCTCTTTCTTCTTCTAATTCATTATAATCAATAAAATCATCAAAATCTGAATTTTCTTCTTCTTCAACAAAATTACAATTTAACTCTTTTTTCATTAAATTTTTATTTTCATTTATTTCTGATTTTTTTTGCTTAATAATAACTAAAAATAAATCATTAATTAAAGAAAATAATCTATTTTTTTTTTCTAATTCCTCAATACAATGTTGATTTGTTAATATAGAACAAATTCCTAAAATTATACATTTAACTAAAGAAATAGAATAAGCATCTTTTTTTATTGAAAGAAGATCTCTTATTAAATTTAAAATTTTTGTTAATAAATCAGAATTTAATAAAATATCAAATGTTAAAACTGGAAAATAAATAAAAGAAACATAAATTGTTGCAATACAAATTAAATTACTAAAAATTATTTCATCATCTTCATCTTCTTCATCTTCATTTACTTCTTTTGAATCATAGAAATTAAAAACTTTTGATATAAGAAATTCTAAAGTTGATTTATCATTATTAAAAATATTAGTTGATATTATTCTTAAAACAATTAACATATAATAATTTTTTGTTTCTGTTAGTTGAAAATCAATATCTAATTTTACAATTTTTAATATTTCTTTATTTAATTCATTAATATTATTAATTCCATTTGTATTATTATTCATTAATTTAAAATATGATGAAATAAAATCATAAACTGAATCATTAATTATTGAATTATTTTTACAAATTGTTTCTAAATTTTCAAAAACAATCATTGATATTGGTAATATCATTTCAAATGAATTATTAAAATCATTAATTAAAATAATAATATCATCAACAAATTCAGTTTTTTGAGGATTTTTAATATAATTTACAATTGGTTCAATCATTTTAGAAAATTTCTCAAGTTCATCTTGTCTAATTTTATTTACTCCACTTAAAAAACTTCTTAAAATTTTAAAAGCAACTGAAATATATAAATTACCAAAATCAGAATTTACTTTTGAAAATTCATATTTAAATCTGTTAATAATATTTTCTAAACAATTTATTATTAATTGTCTATTTGAAATTTCAATATTAGAAATAATTTCTTTTATAAAATCAAAAAAAGGTAAAATATTAACATCATTAATTAAAGAGTTAATTTGATTGAAATTATCATTTAAATTAAGAACATCTGAGAGAAAAGGAATTGATTTTATATTTTCTTCTTCTTCATCTTCAATAGTATTAAATTTAGCAACTAATGCATTTGATGCACAAAATCCTAATCCTTCATTTTCTTTTGATTGTAATAAAGAATTCATTAAGAAATTAAAAACATTTTGATTAAAATCTATTGTATTATTTTTTGATAATAAATCATAATAATATTGATAAATATTACACATTTTACATTTTATTAAACCTGAATTTGAATTATGTAATTTATTTTGATATTGATATATTAAATTTTGAAAGATTTTTTCACTTAATTGAGGAAGATTATCTTTAAAAATTAATAATATTAAAAAGCAAAAATCAACTTTTATTTCATCGTTAAATTTATCAATTAAAACTTTATCTTTATATTCTAAATAAAATTTAATTTGAATTTCATTTATATTTTTATTATCTGATAAAATATATAAAAGCATTTGTAAAACATAACTTAAAATAAAATTTCGAATATCAACAATTTTTTCATATAATTTCTTAATTAAAAAACAAGAAGCAGTTTTATAACTTTTTCTTTGAAATTCACAGAACATATCACTTGTATTATTATAATAATTTTCTCCTTCATTTTTCATATTTTCAATATCATTTTTATTAGAAGTAATTAAAGGAAAAACAATATTTAATAAAAAATTAGGTAAATATGGAATAAATTCAGTTTTTATAGGTTCTCTAATTAAAGCTCTTGTTAAAAAAGCAAAAATTTGATAAATTATATTTTCTAAAGGATTATTTGCTGGATTATCATTTGAATCAATATTTTTTTGAAGAATATTTAATTTATTTTCATCACTCAATAAATCTTCCAATGATTTTATTATTATACTTGTTATATTTGAACATGTTTTTATAAAGTCATTTGATTTAATATCTTCATCTGCATTTGTTGATATTTGAATTATTGTTGTATATACTTGAAGTGCTTTTGCTTTCATAAAATTTATATCTTTTAATTTTTTATCTTCTGAAAAATATATTATTTGATTTGGACTTAATTCTTCATTTGGTAATCTAAATGTGAATAATTCATGTAAAATTGAATTATATTTTATTAAAAATTCATTACAAATATTATTTTTATTTGATATAAATTTTAATTTGAAAATTACTGAATAAAATATTTCACATATTCCTTTTAAAATTTCAAAATATTCAAAATTGATTGATTCTGAATTAATAAAAAGTTTTGTATTATAAAATATAATATCTGAAATAGGGAATAAATAATTATGAATAAAAGTATTTAAATTATCACTAGGAAAACATTTTCCAGAAATTAAAGTATTTAATAATGAAATAATCATATTAGATTTCATTATAATATTATCATTTTTATTCATTTCATTTAATAATAAATTTAAAAGTTCTTCTAAATTTTTTTCATTTTTAAGAAAAACATCATTTGAAATAATTAAACTAATTACGTTATTTAAAGTTTGATTAATAGCTTGATTTAATAAATCTTTTTGGTTTGAATTTAACATAACATTAAGAAGTGAATTTAACACAGATAAAATATCAAATTGATTTGGTTTTTCTATTTTTGAAGTAATGACATTTTTAAGACATATTGCAATACTTTTATGAAGGTCACAATTTATTTCAAAATTATTAAATGAATCTATTGATAATCCCCTTAATAAATTATTTATATGTTCTTCTGTATTTTCACTTAATATTGATAATTGTTTTTGTATTTCTTGTAATTCATTATTGTTTGATGTAGTATATGATGATTGTAATAATTGTAAAGTTTTGAGAAAGTTATCTTGAGACATTTATTTAAATGATAAAAAATTATTGAAACGGGTTTAAATAAATTTTATTAATTATATTATGATTTTTTAAAATTGTAAAAAATAAATTAAATTTTTATAAATTATATTTTTCTAAAAATAATATAAAAATAGGATATATCAAATTTTAAAAAATGGTTGAAAATTTTGATAAAGAAGTTAATTTATTAAATGTTTTAAATGCTGATGAAAATCAAGAAATTGAAAAGGAAAATAATTCAAATATTTTAACTAAATCTCTTATTAAAGAATTAGATGATAAATGGGATGAAATAGAAAAAAATAATACTAATTCTTTATCTTTGTCACAAAAAAAATATCATATAAATAATAATTCAATGAAGAAAAATAATCTAATAAATGATTTAAAAAATATGATAAGAATAAAACATAAAAATAATAATTTATTCAGTTCAGATAATTCATTTAATAATTTTATAAAAATAAAAAAAGAAGAGTTAAAAAAATACAAAAAACCTTCAAATAATAATTTTGATAAGAATGAATTTAAATTTATAAAATCTAATAAAGTAAAAGAAAAGAAAATGTATATCCAACCAAAATCATATTTATTATTAATAAATAATCAAAAAACTAAAATCCAATCCCCAAAAAAGAATAATAACATAATTTTCAAAAGCAAAAACAACAAAAATAAAATATATGAATTAAACAAAAATTTTACAAATTATCAAAATAAATATAAAAATCAAAAAAGTAAAACAAATAGATTTTATTCAATAACCCCAATTAAATTTCCTTCAACTACTAGATATAAAAAAAATGATTTTTCAAATAAAATAAACTCAATAATTATGCCTTCAATTCCAATAAATCAATCATCATTCAATATTGAATATTCCAAAAATAAAAATTTAAATTCTCTTTATAAATTAATAATAAATTAAAAAAATATTTAATATAAAAAAAATAATTAAAAATGTCAAAAAATAATTAAAAAAAAAAATGATATACTGAAGAAAATTTAGAAGAAAGTATTTTAAATTCTTGGAGAAAATTTTATAACCACGAAGAGAAGAAGTATTAAAATTAAATTTATATTCTCATGAACAAAAAAAGAAAAAAGAAAAATTTCAATCAGAAAAAAAACAACTGGAACTGATTTAGTAAAATTACATAGTTCGATAGAGAAAGTAAAAAAATTTTTACCTGGAGTTGTTAACTATGATACAATTATATAAATATTAAGAATTAGAAAATTGAAAATATTTTCATTTTTTTGTTAATTTAAATTATTTTATAAATTTTATTTATAAATCCTATATATCATTAAAAAATTTATTTTTTCATAAATAGTAAAATATATTCAGTAAATAATCAAATTCAACAATAAGTGTTTTGAAACTTAAAATGTTAAAATAAAAATATGAATTAAATTATGAAAGACAATCAAAAAAAAAAAAATATAAAAATAAATTAACTTCATTTTTTCATTTTTTTCTTTCATAATTAAATAATGTGTTATTGGGAAATTGATATTGATTTTCATTTATTTTTTTTAAAATTCAAAATTTGAATCCTGAATTATCAATGTTTTTTTATTATTAGATTATTATTTAAAAGAAAAATATTTCTTATTAAAGGTAATTGAAAATTTAATTCAAAAATTAAATTACTTCCGTTATTTGAATTAATAAATTTAAATGATTAAAAAAATAAACCAAAAAAATAAATTTCTATAATAAATGTAATTATAATATTTATAATATATTCATAAAAATATATAATAAAAATAATAATATTTTATTTATGTTTAAAGAAATCTTAAATGAATTTTATAAAATAAAAATTATAAAAAAGAAAAAAATCTTTGTTAATAAAAAATAAAAAAAATATAACTAAATAATTTTTTTATACATTAGCTCCTTTAGAAACACCCACTTCATTACTCATAGGAGCATTTTATCCTTGTTGACTATTTTGTGTTGGTTGAACATGTTGTCCTTCTTGAGTATATTGTGGTTGTTGACCATAAATTTGAACATTTTGACTATATTGAGGTTGTTGAACATATTGTGCTTGTTGATTATTCATATCTTGTATGGCAATTTGTTGAGCGATAGTTCTTTTCTTCTTTTGATAAATGCATATACCAATTATTCCTCCAATAAAAATAAGAATAACAATAATTACAATTATTATTACTATTGTATTTGAATCTGACATACTTTCATCTTTTTTTGTATTTTTAAATTTAAATTTGTTTTCAAAAGTACTACTTGAATATAAACCAATAATTATATATTCAGAATTTTTTTTTGAAGAAAAATAAAATTTTGTTTTAGATGATGAAGTTTTTCAATTGATTTAGGTGAATTTAGATAGGCTCTTGTAAAATAAACTGAATAATCGTCATCACTCAATGAAGCAATTTCATCTCTTTGTCCTTCAAAAAAGGTAATTATATAATTACCTTCATCATTGGTAGCATCATCTTCAGTAAATTCAAAATAATAATAAAAATTTTCACCTTTATCAAATTTGTTTAAATGTAAAACGATTTGTACTCCTTTTATTTCATTAAATTCAAAGGAATCATATTTTTCAAATTCATATGTATATGATCTCATTGGTGGTGGATCATCTTGATTAGAATAATTTAATAGAGTTGTTAAGATAATAAAAAATGTTATGAGTTTCATTAATTGTTTTAAATGAATAATTTAATTGTCGTATATATATATAGAATTAAAATAAAATAGTTGTTTTTTTAATCTTTTAAACAAGATTAAAATTAATAAAAATCATTAGAAATATAAATAAATTATTGAATCTATTATTTTAACCTTTAAATGAAAAATATAATTTATATATTTATATTAAGAAACGTACATTTACATTCATTTATTTAAAAAGTAATTATTTATAGGACAGTTATTTAATCAAATTAATTTTATATGGGGATGAGGATTGTCACCAATCCCCAATCTCCATAAATTTTACTGTTTTTATTTTATTTTATTTTATTTTATTTTATTTTTCTATATATTATATCAAAAATATGATATTTATAATTTTTCCAATTATTAAATTAAAAATAATTATTTTAAGATTTTTTTATCATTTTTATTTAATTAAAAATTTTATTTATTTTTTGCTCTAAATAATATCATAATCTTAAAATATAGGTTTTTATATAATTTTCATTAATAATGAAAAATTTTGTAAATATTCAATATTTGAAAAAACTTATATTATTTTATGAGCGATAAATGTCAATTATTATTTAAAATGCAAAGAAAAATGAAAAAACAAAAAGAAAAAATGATGTTTATTTGTGGGAAAAACAGGAGCAGAAAAATAAATATTAATAAATATTTTATTAGTTGAAAAAAAATATAAAGTTGAAAGATAATATAATAAAGAAAAATTAAAGCTTTTTATGTTTTGATTTATTTTCTTGAGGTTTGTAATTTAATATGTCTTCTCTATTTAAACTTTAAAAATTTTGATTTATTGGTGGTTTTAATTTCTTTTTGGTCTTTTTTTATTTTTTTTTTTCATTTTCATTATTTATTTTTTCTAAAGATACCAATAATGGTAATTTTTCATAAATAGAATCAAAATTATAATATTTTTATTTATTTTTTGTAAATCTTCAAAAAATTTAATGGAGATTGGGGGTTTGGAATTGGCAATCAGTAATCCCTATTAAATTTTTATAATTAAGAAATAATAATTTTCAAAATTTAATATATTCATATATTCATTTGCAGTTCTATTTGAACTATTTAATCAGTTAAATAAAATAGGATAAGTGGCATTAGTTATTAAATACATGAAGTTTATGATAGAGTTTTTTCACCTTTACTTGTAGCTAATGATTATGATCTACCTTGAGTAGTAATTATTAATCTTTTAAATAATTATTGTGAAAAGCATCCTTTTGATTTTCTTAAATTTAATTTTTTACTGTAGAAGAACATTTAAATAATAAAAAATATAAAACCACCTTTATAAAAATTGCTTATATTAATTAAGATGAAATTATATAAAAAAAGAATGATATTATAAAGATAAAAAAAGAAATTATAAATAAAAACTTTAAAAGAAATAAAATTAGTTCCTTATAAATCTAATACAGTTATCTATAATATTAAATGAAATATATAATTGCAATTGAAAAATAATTAAACCATTCAAATTCTTATTATGGAAAAATTGTTAATTTTGGTATATGAATTATATTAAGTGTATTAAGTAAATAAGACCAACTTCTTATGTTGCCATTTCTTTAGGAGGAGATTTTGAAGGAGGAATATTAAGAAAGACTATTGGAAAGATTTTTAATAAATAATTTGTTTAAACATTGTTTATATAATCATTTTTTAATTTAGTACTACAAATTTATGAAGCTTTAATTAGTTCAATAAATATTGATTTTCTTATAAAAAATAATAAATAAAATCAATTCTTATAAAAAAATATTTTAAGTTTATTAAATAAAAATTTTAAAAAATCATACAATTATTAGATGTTTCATCTTTTTTAATTTTTTTTTTTGGAGATAAATTTTCATTTAAGTATTTATCTCTAATATATAATTTATTTTCTTTTATAATTTTTCCATCTGAAATAAAAAATCTAATTATAGGGTTAATAATAATTTAAATTTTAGAAAATAAAGGTTCTTTTTCAGAAAGTTAATTTAAAAAAACTTCTAATTTTGTTTATTTAATTACTCTATCTTCAAAAGATGAAAAAGAAGAAAAAATAGTTTATCAGAGATTAGAACATATTGAAGATGAAAATATGTTAAAAGAACAAATTTCTAATTTAGATTATCAAATTAATGAAGGAAAAATATTAAGAAAGTTAAAAGCTGAAGAATTAGTAAAAATAGAGCCTTTAATAGGTGATATTGAATTAGATATTAATATGATAAGTGATATTTCAAGATATACTATGATTGAAAAAGAAAGAAATGATTTATTAAAAGAATTAGAAATTATAAAGAAAATATGAAAATATTAAAAAGAAAAGAAAAAGAACAATTAAAAGCAGAAGGAAATAATAATAATAATTCTAATATTAATAATGATAATGATAATAATAAAAATAATGATAAAAATGAAAATAATAATAATACAATAAATTTTAATTATGATGTAAATAAAACACAATCACAATTTTTTAGAGGTACAAAAATAAAAATAATAGATCAACAACAATTAGAATTAAAGTTTTTAAGCGCATCAGAATCAAGAATTAGAAAATTAAAAGAATATAAATTATAACTTCCTCCTTTATTAAAAAGAAAAAATGAAATATTAGCAGAAATAAAAGAAATAAATGAAAAAATAGAAAATAAGGAAAGAAAAAATATAAAAGAAGATGAATTATATTGTCATTATTTAAGAATATTAAAAGAAGGAATTGATACTCGTTCAGAAGGACTTTCTTGGATAATAAAAGAAATTTATATTTTAGGAAAAGAAATTATGATTAGTTATTTACCTGATTTTTTAGATGAAATGGGAATTATTTTTATTTATAAGCAAGCAAAAATTAATTTAGAATTAAATACTTTAGAAATAAAATTGAAAAATCTAAAAATGAATTAAAATAAAGTGGTTTATTAAATAAAAATTTAAATTTATCTCATTTAAATAATCCTTTTTTTACTAGTAATGAAAAATTAAATTTTGATACATATGTACAATTTAAATTAAGAAGAGATCAAGATGAAATTAATGGAAAAGGTACAAATTTAAGTAATCCAAATTATATTCCTCCTGTTTTAATATTAAAAGATGTTCAAGATATAGTCAAAATATCTGAACTTCATATTTCTCATTCTCAAATGGAAAAATTAATTAAATATTTTTCTTTATGTAAAAGAAGAGATGAGATTAAAAGTTTTAGAGATAAATTAAAAAAAAATGAAAAGAATAGAATTTTTGAAGAATATTTAAAAAATGATTATTATCAAAGATTTAAAGTTGAAAAAAATATTGTTTTTTCTGCTTTAATTGGAGAAGATAATATTTTACCTGAGCTAAATAAACAAATGAGACTTGATAAAAAATATTTTGATAGTTTGAAATCTGATGTTATGCATAAAAAAGGGAAAATAATAATGATCCTACAAAAAATGCAATGAAAATCAATAAAATGTTTGGTAATAACAATAATTAAAAATTAAAATTATTTGGGATTTTAAATTTAATATTTGTTTATAAGGGATATTAGAATATTAATTTTTTTATAAATTAAAAATTAATTTTAAAATTTAAAAAAAATAATTATTTAATTTTTAGTATATAATATATATATTATATATTGATTTA
>JAEEGK010008576.1_pt1 | contig 24083 bp, 23 predicted proteins | sample 8958771 | NCBI WGS metagenome assembly JAEEGK01 (sample SAMN16246547, study PRJNA631951) | gut metagenome | biome: gut microbiome; feature: rumen; material: SC-attached | host: Bos | place: Iran: Karaj | collected 2018-10
CACTCGCCTTTTTTGCGATACTTGTTTCGGAGGTGGTGCCGTCCGGAGCAATGCGGATGCGGTGTAGCGTAAGCCCAGCGCCGCTGGTGGAATCCCAAAGAAAAGCGGCATTCTTGTCGGTGATGGACCCCGCCCATGCCGATGCGGCACCAAAGCCGCTGATGCGTTGATATTCCTTGCCCATGTCAACGTTAATCGTTGCCGCACTGGCGAGGGTGCCCAAAAACGCGACAAAACCTGCAAAAAAGGGGAATCCCTTAATTGAAAACGACATAAAGCCTCCCATACGAACTTTACTTACTATAAAATAAGTTGGGAAATTCACTTTTTATAAGGCTAAAAACGAATTCGTTTTGATAAATTGACAACAGAATGATGTATTTATCCGCTAGAACTTTTCAAAGAACTCCCACGTAGCTTGCGGAACCCATGACTGCTGCTGGCCGGGGTCCTTGTGGTCCCAAATGTGGCCGCCGCTCTGCGTGCACCAGCGAACGGGGAATCGTTCCTCGACGGTCGTGTAATCGTAGCACTTGTGCGGCGCATTGCGCTGGGCTTCTTCGGCGCGTTCGTTTTTCGCCTTGCCACCTTCTGAATTGAGCGTCAAGATGATGTCACGCGCGTTCCTGCCCATTTCGGGAGTGCACATGCCGTCATCGAGGCCGAGCACGCCCATCCAACCGATGCCCATTTTCTTGCGTTGCGGAAGCCAGATGTTGCGTTCCGCGGTTTCGTAAACGGCTACCGCGCGGAGCACGTCCTGGTGGTTCCACGAAAGGCCATTGCTGAACATGGCTCCGTAGCTAAATCCCGTAGAGAACACACGGCTCGAATCGATGCAGAAGTTACCTTCGAGATACGCGAGGAGTTCGTCAAACAACAGGTAATCATCTTGCCCCCAGGGCAGCTGGTTGCCATTGCCTTCGGGCGCGACGAAGATTGCGGTTTCGTTCTTGTCAATCCATTTGAGGCCGTGATAGCCTTCATCTTGCACGGCGCTAGCGGAACCGCCCATGCACTGCATTCCGAAAATGAGTTTGTACGGTTTGTTCTTGTCGTAACTTTTCGGCATGTCAATACGCACGGTACGCACGCCCTTGCTCCACCTGAAATCGATGTAGGGCTTGTCGCCACGATACTTGTAATCAAGTCGAGTGTCCTTGCCGCAGCCACGAGTGGGAACCGGATCGTTCTTCAGGCCCCATCCGTATTCGTACTGCGGTTGCGGCGGAGCTGTTTTCTTGAGCGTGAGCGCGAGAGTCGTGTCGAGATTATTGAGTTTTACATTGAGTGAGTCGAAACCATCGGCAACAACACGCAGGTCGTCCGAATCGCCCACCTTGAGAAGCGCCTTTGCTCCAGACTTCGCACCGAATGCCGCATTGAAACTCCCATCGGCAGCAAACTGGAACGTTTGCATTGCACTACCTACGCGGACGCGCGCGAAATACTTGCCCTGCGCTTTCACGGAAGACTTCATGTCAACCGTACCCGAGCCGTAGACAGTTTCATTCAGCAGGCGATTGCCCACCATATCGAACACCTGTACACGGACAGGAGCGTTGGAACTCTGTGAAAATGAGAGTATACCGTCATTCACCGAAAGGAAACCCACATAACGAGATGCCACAATGCCTTCAATTTCGTCCTCCTCTATCGGGAGCTGTGGATTGCTAGGAATTTGGTCAACACCCGGAACCTGGCCGGAATCACTCGGAGTTACTGGAACAGCCTCATCCTGATGGAGGGTAAAAGCCCCCGCCGCATCAGTTTCCGCACGGAGGCCCTTGCCCAAAAGAGCGACCGAAGCCTTTTCAATGGCCTTGCCACTTTCGTCACTTACCGTACCTGTCAGGGTAAACGCATTCGCCGTCACGGCAGACAACACCATAATAACGCCAACGGACACTCTGGTCCATAGAGCATGATTCATAAAACCACTCCTTATTGAATTTCCTATTCCTGAAAATACTTTCAAAAAAAAATTTCCGTTCACATGTAAACGCATTTCCGTGGACAATGCTGTCCACAAAAAATCATCGCCACTATGCTTATCAGGCAATACAACGAAACAGACCTTGCTGCAATGATTTATATCTGGAACGAGATGATTGAAGAATACATTGCCTTCACACATTACGCCCGAAAACGGCAAAATTACGCTTGCATAATTATCGCTGAGCCGTAAGCATGACGCGTTAGCGTACGCCATAGGCGTTAGTTTAAACGCAGACATTCGAGCCTGCGTCTTTCATTTAAAATTTTTTTCTATTGCGCTATTTCAAAACCATATACTGCATTTTTGCTGTACCGCATTTGACCATATAGATACCGCAGCTTAAGCCTGCGCGTGTCATGGCGTTGCGGAGTTCGCCGATATGTGTTGCCTGGAATTCGCCGACAAGCGCTCCGAGTGGGCTAAATACTTTATATGTATGTTGACGGTTTTGGGGTACAGAAAGTTTCCCGAAGGCAATTGCTGTTGTAAAATCTGCGGGCGTGGTGCTGACGAGACTGGTGTCGCTCTTTGCCGTGTCGGCGGGAGGTTCTACCTTTGGCTCCTGCCACAGAATGAATTCGACTGTCGTTGCACTGCGGGCCGGGACGCTGTAACTGCACTTTGTATCGTCGACTTGGACTTTTTTGCCTTCTTTGAGGTTGTTATTGTCGTCGGTGACATAGGGCTTAAAGCTTCCAATTTTTGTGTTTCCGAAATCAAAGTCCGCCTTGAACTCCTCATTCTTGGAATTGAGAATGACGACTGCGATTTTCGTCTTGAGGGAATCGCGGTAGGCGGTGACCTTTACATTCGCTTCGGGATTCTTGGTGGCGTCGATTCTCCAGGAGCCGGGGCGTGCGAAGCGGCTGAAGTTCCCCATAACCCAGAGTCGCTTGGTGGGTTCCAAGTTGTCGGGGTTGCCTTGTCCTTGCGGCCAAAGGGCTCCGTTACCGCAACTGGCTTCGCTGCAGGAATAAATCCACCAGAAATGCCAGGCGTTCATGTTCGCAATAGTCAAGGCGTCATGGATTACGCCTGCAACGCGAAGAGCACTTCCCATGCCAACGTCTTCCTTGTTGCTTCCGAGATCGTAGACTTCGGTTTCCCAGAATTCCTTGCCGGCTTCGTGAATTTCAGGGTAAGCGGCCGGATCGCCGCCATATTCGTGCGTTCCAAAGATGTCCGTGTATTTCAAGGCGGCAGGATAATTGAAGAAGGCCTTTTTGTAATTGGGAAATCCGTACCAGTTGATAGCTTCGGTGCCAATGATTTTGATGCCCGTGGTATCGAGGGTGGGGCCAAGGTAGTCGCCGACCCAACGAGCCAATTCATCAGGTTCGTAGTGGTTGTCGCCGGTGCCGTCGGGCTCGTTTTGCGACGAAATTGCGTATAGGTTAACTCCGGCCTTCCGCATGTCTTGCGTAAACTTTAAAATAGTGTTGGCCCAGTCCTGGGCGTGATTAAAATCCAGGTGCTTTTTGTTGCCGTCGTAATTTACGGTGTATCTGGAAGTCCACGGGGCTGCCCAGACTTTGACGCCATATTCACTCGCTTTTTTGGCGATACTCGTTTCAGATGTGGTGCCGTCCGGGGCGATGCGGATGCGGTGCAGCGTAAACCCGGCGCCGCTGGTGGAGTCCCAGAGGAAAGCGGCATTCTTGTCGGTGATGGACCCTGCCCAAGCCGATGCGGCGCCAAAACCGCTGATGCGCTGGTATTCCTTGCCCATGTCAACGTTTATCGTTGCTGCACTGGCAAGGGTGCCAAAAAATGCGATGAAACCCACAAAAAGAGAAATTCCCTTAATTGAAAAAGTCATAAAGCCTCCCATACGAACTTTACTTACCATAAAATAAGTTGGGAAATTCACTTTTTATAAGGCTAAAAACGAATTCGTTTTGATAAAATGACAACGATAATGTTTTTTTCGCATAGTCATCAAAAATACGCTCGAAAATAATTTAAAGAAAAACGTTAAAATACAAAAAGGTATATTAAACGGTGTGACATCTAAAAAATACATTCAGCACAGATTGAAGATTCTAAAAAAAGCAATAATTTGTCTCACAGTTATTGTTATTGTCTGCATTATCGCCCTAGCGTGTTATATTTTTTATGTTGCATATATTCTGGGGAAAACACCTGCTCCACATTACGAGGAAATGGATTATGCCCCCGAATACGAGCTTGACGACATCAATCCCAAGGTAAGCAACGGACCCCAAAAACATATAAAGAAAAGAAATTTTGATTACAGCATCGCAATCACAGATAAATTTATATACAACGATGGATTCGCCCCTTATCTAATTATTAACGCGACACAAAATGAAATCTTTACAACAGTCCATTACGTAAAAGATGAACACTGCCACTACACTCCCGATGGCGGGTGGTTCTGTGACCGGACAATCATTGGAAGCTGTCCTGCTCCCCAAATAACGAAATTACAGGCGGACAATCTTTTAAGAGCATACCTCAGTTTCAATGCAGAAGACACATCTGTTACTCTTCACGGAAAAATTTTTTCGCCATTTGATATTTACGTCATAAGAAAAGACAAATACCTGAACGCTTCTATCATACATGTGCCAAAGCTTTCCGTTCGAGCAAAAAAATCAACCATGGCCTTAATTCAAGAACTGCAAAATACAGTCCCCGAAATAGAAAACCTTTTTTTAAATTGTCGAAATAAATTTAATTTTTAAGCACACCGGAGTTTATCATGAAAGTCGTCTTGTTTAACGGCAGCCGTCGCGAAAAGGGCTGCACCTACACCGCCCTGAACATTGTCGCGGGCGAACTCAACGCCGCGGGCATCGAAACCGAAATCTTCTTTGTCGGGGGCCGCGTGCTCAAGGGCGAAACGGACGCCGTCGTCCACGAAGCCAAGGAAATCTTGAAGTCCGCCGACGCAGTCGTTTACGGTTCGCCGGTCTACTACGCCTCCCCCAGCGGCGAAATGCTGATGTTCCTAGACAGGCTCTACGGCCTCGCCGAAGCGGAACTGCTTTTCAAGCCCGCCGCCACAGTCGCATCGGCACGCCGCGCAGGCACCAGCGCCACCCTCGACGCGCTGAACAAGTACCCCGCATTCGCGCAGCAGCCTCTCGTAGCATCGCGCTATTGGAACATGGTCCACGGTTCCAGTCCCGAAGACGTTCTCAAGGACGAAGAAGGCGTGCAGATCATGCGCGAACTCGGCCGCAACATGGCATGGCTCCTCAAGAGCATCGAAGCCGGGAAGCTTGCAGGCGTCCCGCAGCCTGTCGCTGAAAAGAAGGTGTTCACGAACTTCATCCGTTAAGAGTTGTCATATGAACGAAGCGGAAAACCGTCAAAAGGTCATTGTCCGGACAAGCATCATCGGCATCGCTGCAAATATCGTGCTGTCCGCATTCAAGGCTTTCGTCGGCTTTGCAACAAATTCCATCGCCGTGATGCTGGATGCAGTGAACAACCTTTCCGACGCGTTGTCTTCAGTCATTACGATTGTGGGTGCGAAACTTTCTAACAAGTTGCCCGACAAAAAACATCCGCTCGGCTACGGGCGAATCGAATATCTGAGCGCAATGGTGGTCGCGGCAATCGTGCTATACGCCGGCGGCACCTCGGCGGTGGAATCCGTCAAGAAGATCATCCATCCCGAAGCAGCAGACTACTCCACCGTCTCGCTGGTGATTATCGCCTCGGCGGTGGTGGTGAAACTCGTGCTCGGCAAATTCGTGAAACGCCAGGGCGAACGCGTAAATTCGGGTGCACTCGTCGCCTCGGGCGCAGACGCGCTGTTCGACGCCATCCTTTCCCTTTCGGTGCTGGCATCGGCCATCGTCTTCATTCTCACGGGAATTTCGCTTGAAGCCTACGTGGGCCTCGTGATTTCGGCATTCATCATCAAGTCGGGCGTCGGCATGCTGATCGAAACGCTGGACGACATTCTGGGCAAACGCGCCGACGGCGACCTGGTCAAGAAAATCAAGAAACTGCTCACCGAAGAACCGCAAGTCCGCGGCGCTTACGACGTCATTCTCAACAATTACGGTCCAGACAAGTTTCTCGGTTCCGTGCACTTGGAACTTCCCGATACCATGACCGTTGAAGAACTCGACGAACTCACCCGCAGGGTGCAGGCTCGCGTGCATAAGGAAACCGGCGTACTTCTGACGGGCGTAGGCGTCTATTCCTACAACACCAAGAACGATGAAGCAGCCAAGATCCGCAGCAACGTCTTGAAGTTGGTAAAAGCACATGAATGGGCTTTGCAGCTCCACGGCTTTTACGTAAACTTCGAAGAAAAGGCAATCCGTTTCGACGTGGTCATGAACTTCGAAATCAAGCCGCAAGAAGGCCTCGACATCATTTACAAGGAAATCGGCGAAGCCTACCCCGACTACGACCTGCATATTAACGCCGACATCGACGCATCGTAACGGCCATTAGGCTTGCAAACAGTGCCATGATGGCGATGTAATCTAGTGCGAATAACAGATAGCCGCGTTCCGCATCAAAGAAGAAGAAGGGCTGTTGCAGGAACATGTATTTCCAAAGCCCGCGATTTGCGAAAGCGTAAATTCCGTAACCCGCCACGAGAGCGGCAACCACGCGGGTTGTGACAAGCGCCGCATTTGACTTGAATGCGCCAGCAAGTCCCAAGCGGTTTGCAATCAGGCTTACATGCAGCCCGATGTGGAGCGACATGAACACGTAATACCAGTGGCTTGCGAGCAGGTGCGCCGTGCGGGCGAAGTTTGCGCCCGATTCAATCCCGAGCCAGGCGAACACATGGTTCGAAAGCATGATTCCGCTCACCATCAAGAAAATTGCGCACAAAAGAATCCCGCAATTCACGACTGCCTGCAAGATGCGGAATACGTTGTAGCGGCCCTTGAACAACGAAAGAAAAAAGCGCCGGTTCAGCGTGATGTGCACCGCCCACAGAACAAGCAGCACCACGCCCAGAATCTCGTGAACGGTCGTCGATTCAAAGAAGTAATTGCCGCCCATGAGCACGAGTGTCGCGACCGTCATCGCGATATCAATCGGCATGCGTATTTTAGCGGAAATAGGCATATCAGGGAATATACATTATTTCGTCTTCACGCCGTTTTTCTCAAGCCACTTGGCCACATCTTTCGAGAGGCTTGAACCGCCGGAGTAATGCACCGAAAGGCCTTCGCCGATTATTGCGTTGGGCGCGAGTTTCGCAATCGCGGTGATGCTCTGGCCAAAGCGCCCGCCACCGTGGGAGCAGAACGGCAGAATCCGCTTGCCTGTAAAGTCGTAACTTTCGAGCAAAGTCGCAATAGGCATCGGGATACTCGCCCACCAGTTGGGGTAACCGATGATAATCGTTTCGTAACCGGCCCACTTCTTTACGTCGGGCTTTTTCTTGAGGGCAGGGCGCGCCTGTTTGTGCTGGTCGTTCTGCGCCTGCTTCAAGACGGTGTTGTAGTCGTCGGAATAGGGCTTCACGAGTTCAAGTTCCACCATGTCGAAACCGGTCTGTTTCTTGATTTCGCGGGCGACACCGCGGGTATTCCCGCTCCAGGAATAGAAAACAATCAGCGCACGGGAACTGCCTTTCGTGTTCGACGCCGCTTGCGCCTTTTCGCCCTTAAAGCCCGCCGCTTCCTGGGTCACAAAAGTTCCCTTGACGCTTGCACCCGCATTCATGGCGAGCCGGAGCCCCACATTGTAACTCTTGCTGGATTGCTGCATGGCCCCGCGATAGGCGCTGCGGAGGTTCTTGCCGAAATCGTTCCAGCCGCCACCGCGATGCACGCGTCTTGTGCCCGAAGGCTTGCCCGCCGGGTCAACCGTCACGCTAGCCGAACCCGTAGAAACACCGTAATCGCCGTAAAAGTCAAAGCACCATTCGCCCACGTTCCCATAAATGTCATAAAGCCCGAAGGGATTGGGCTTGAACTTACCCACGGGAAGCGTGTTCCCGCGGTAAACGCCGGGGCGTGTTTCCAGAACCTCGTCGTTGAAATAGTTCTGCTCGATTTGATACGAATAATGTCCATAAAAATTCACGTCGTCGGCACCGGGAGCCTTCTTTGTGTAGAATGGCGTGGTCGTGCCGGCCCGGGCCGCGTATTCCCATTCCGCTTCGGTAGGGAGCCTGTAGCCGTTCGCCTCGCGATTCCAGCTGACCGCATCGCCTTCGATAGCGTAAACGGGAGTGCGTCCGTCGCGTTCGCTTAACTTGTTGCAAAAACGAGCCGCTTCGAGCCATGTGATGTTTTCGACGGGCAAGTCGTCACCCTTAAAACTGGAGGGATTTTCGCCCATTACCTCGCGGTAAAGCTTTTGCGTCACCTCGTATTTGCCTAGGTAAAAATCGGAGACCTTCACCTTGTGGAGCGTCTCGTCGTTGACGCGCCAGTCCTCGTTTGCGGGGCTTCCCATGTTAAAAGTCCCGCCCTTGATAAGCACGAAGCCATCGGGCACAGGTGCCGCCGCAAAAGTCCCTACCGTCATAAGGCCAATAAATGCGCAAGCGAGAATTCTGGCAATCATTATTTTAACTTCCCGTAGTCTTCGTCGCTCACGGGCTCAAGCCATTCGTTGCTCGTTCCTTCACCGGGAACTTCAATCGCCAAATGCTGGAACCAGGAATCCGGAGCCGCACCATGCCAATGCTTGACGCCAGCCGGAATGTTCACCACGTCGCCGGGCTTCAGTTCCACCGCCGGCTTGCCCCATTCCTGATAGTAGCCGCGGCCCGCCGTCGCGATGAGAATCTGGCCACCGCCCTTCTTTGCATGATGGATGTGCCAGTTGTTGCGGCACGCCGGTTCAAAAGTCACATTCCCGACGCCCACCTGTTCCTTGCTGATCATGTCGAGATAACTCTTGCCCACGAAATACTTGGCATAGGCGTCGTTCGGCTTGCCCACTGGGAACACACTCCAGTCCTTATCTGGCATATTTTTTGCGACCGCCGCGACCTTCGTCTCCGCCACCGCTTCCTTGAGCAGTCGCAACGCGTTCAGCGTGCGCGGATAACCGCAATACGGCAGGCAGTTGTAAATCGCCTGTTCCACATATTCGGCCGTGCGAATCTTCAGGTTCGCGCCGATATGCGCCTTGAGCTGCGGCTCCGTTCCCAAGTTCACGAGAATCGCCATCGTCAAGAGTTCGCGGGTATTCAGGTCAAGCCCCTTGCGGGTGTAGTAATCGCCAAAGCAGTTGCTCGCCAAGAAGTAATTGATAGTCGGCATACCGCTCTTGCCGTTCTTCGCCATGTCGCGGAAACTCTGGCCGAACAGCGTTCCCTGCGCGTCGGCGCCCGCCTCCAGGCGGGACTGCGCCGTCACCGTCGCACGGTTTTCGTCCACCTTCACGTTCTTCGCCTTGAACACGCTGCGGGCAATTTCCACCGCATCCACTGTCCGCGGGAACCCGGTGTAGGGGGCGCACTGGTAAATCGCCTCAAGAATCTCTTCGGGAGTAAGCCCCTGCGCAAGCGCCGTCGCCACTTCTTCTTGCAAAAGAGCGCCCGACTGCTGCGTCACAAGCGACACCAGGCGAATCAACTCCACCTCGCGCTTTTCCACAAGCGGGGTCGCCGCCGGAACCTCGTTCTGCGTGAAGTTGTCCATCACGGCACGCAGTTCCTTGTCCTGCGAAAGCGCCTTCGTCTCGCCCTGCGGGCAGCAGTCACATGCGGCAAGCACCGCACCCATACCAAGCATCGTCATAATCGTCCCTAGTTTCATGGTTTATTCCTTTTCTATCTACGCCTTTAATATAAATAAATGCGCAAATCCCGCAAAATACCATTTTTTCATGCTCAGTATGCGTGAAACGCATAGTGAAAAATCGTTTCAACCATCATCCACCCCAAATACGTCTGTATGTCATAAGAGAAGCATAAAAAACGTTTTTTTTCAAAAATTACTTGATTTTCTCCAGTTAATATATTATTTTTATAGTTATTGGAGGAAATCGTGATAAGAACCGTATCAGAAATTCTTTCAGAACTTGGTCAAAATTACAGGCAGCCCCAAATGAAGTTGCGTCAAATGACCCTGCGCGGCGAAATAACGCAAGTTATCCGCGGGCTGTACGAGACCGACAAGAACACCCCGGGCGAAGCCCTTGCAGGGGCGATTTACGGTCCATCGTATCTTTCCTTCGATTATGCCCTTTCAAGGCACGGGCTCATTCCCGAAGCCGTGCATCTCTTTACTTCCGCATCGTTCAAGAAGAACAAGACCAAACTGTACAAGACGCCCTTCGGCGAGTTTTCGTATTCCGATGTCCCGCCCGACGTCTTTCCGCACGGAGTCAACATCGAAAACGCAGAAGACAGGCCCTGCGCAATGGCCACCTGCGAAAAGGCCCTTTGCGACAAGCTCTACAAGGAGCACCCGATTGCCAGCAAGCGCGCTATGGAAACGTTCCTGTTCGAAAACTTGCGCATCGAAGTCGGTGATTTTCGGAACCTGGATTTCGATTTCATCGAAAAAGTTGCCCCCTTGTACAGAAAGAAGAATCTACAAATTCTATCCAAGATGAGGTAGGCATGGCTCACGTACTTGATTCAATGCTTGCGAAATATAATTGCAAAAACGTTTCGGACTACAGGAACGCCCTCAAGGAAATCTCGCAGGAAGTCGCCCTGTGCGGACTTTCACGTGGAGGGTTCTTCGACAAGGCAGCCTTCTATGGCGGCACAGCGCTCCGCATATTCTATGGGCTGGACCGTTTTTCGGAGGACCTAGACTTTTCGTTGATTAAGCCAGACGAAGGTTTCGAGCTTTCACGTTATTTTGGCGTGCTTGAAGAAGAACTCTACTCTGTCGGCCTAGAGATGTCGGTCGAAGCGAAAAGCAAGCCGCACGGATCTCCGGTGCAGTCGGCCTTTCTCAAGGGCAACACGCTCAAGCACTTGCTTAAAATTGTTCCCGCAAAGCACTCTCCCTTGCCCGTTCCCGGGAACGAAATCCTGAAAATCAAATTCGAGGTGGACACGAATCCGCCAGAGTCAGCCACCTACGAAAGCAAGTATCGGCTGCTGCCATCGCCTTTCATGGTCCGACTCTACGACAGGCCCTCGCTTTTTGCGGGCAAACTCCACGCGTTACTTTGTCGCGGATGGAAAAGCAGGGTCAAGGGTCGCGATTTCTACGACTTTGTATGGTATATCTCGCAGAACACGGGCGTAAACTTGCCGCACCTGCAAAAGAGAATGGAACAGACCGGGCACTGGAAAAGTGCGGACACCTTGACTTTTGATGGACTCAAGGATCTACTAAAGGAACGTTTCCACTCCGTCGATTTCGAGGAGGCGAAAAGGGATGTCCGCCCGTTCATTGCCGACAGCGACAAACTGAATCTCTGGAGCGAGAACTTTTTCTGCGCCATCACCGAAGAATGGAAACAATAAGCCAGTTCCGCCCATAAGGCGCAATCAGCCTACTTCACCCACTTGTCGACTTCTTTCTGGGGGTATATAAAAAATTTTCACTTTGTCATTTTATGACACGCTAAAAATATATTTTTGCTCTTGCATGGTCAAAAGGCTTCATTTTCCTCAAATAAGCCAATTGACTCAAGTTTCACCACTTGCACCAGCACGAGGAAAAATGTATATTGACTATAGTTCAATTCAACAATGGAGGTCATCATGGCACTAGCAATCGCATCGGTACCGATACTGACCGGCGAAGCGTCGGACAGGTTTGACCTCATGATGGAAGAAAGCGAAAAGCGTCGTGGTTCCATCGATTTCTCCAAGCAAATTGAACAGGCCAGAGACATCCTCTCCAAGGCCGATTTTAGAGAATTTAAGTAATGAACTTTCTCCAACAGAAGTGCCGCTTTGGGTTCTACACTCAAGGCAAGGCCGCCCTATGCAAATCATTCAAGTGTGGGGACAACGACTTGGACGATTTCTTCACAAAAGACGCTTTTTTGCAAAGCGAACAACTCCTTTGCAAGAATTATTGTTTTTCTCTTGTTGATGACCCGGCCCAACTTGTAGCCGTTTTCACGCTTTCGAACGACAGTATCAAGAAGATTCCCGGATCTCGCAAAAAGAAGGTCGAGAAGAACATCCCCCGCGAAAAGATATACAGCAGTTATCCGGCAGTCATGATAGGTCGTCTCGGAATTAGCCAAGACTTTCAAAGCAGGCATTTGGGAAGCGACATTCTGAGTTTTATAAAGGCTTGGTTCGTCGACCCGCTTAACAAGACCGGTTGCCGGTTTTTATTGGTAGATTCCTACAACAGGGAACGAAACCTGAAATTTTACCAAAACAACGAATTCAAGTTCTTGTTCAGCACCGAAGAACAGGAACGCGAATTCCGGGGACTCGCAACAGAGAAGCCTTTAAACAGTCGCCTGATGTATTTCGACTTGATTGAATTAAAGAAAAGGACCAGCAATCCTAAGTAAGGCGCAAGCCACCTACTTCAACTACTTCACCCACTTATCGACTTCTTTCTGGGCCTTTATAACTTACTACACCGCAAAAAGTAAAAATCTGTGTAAAGCGGCATAAAGCCTTTGTAAAGTCCTAATAAAACCTTTGAAAAACTTCATTCCATCGCCTTGCGTATTGTCGCAAGGCTTTTTAGTTTATGGCCCGAGAGGTTTTTATGACGACTTTTTATGTGATTCTTGTGGCCATGCTCCTAATCCTTGCCCTGTTCGACCTGTTCGTAGGGGTCAGTAACGATGCCGTGAATTTTCTCAGTTCCGCTGTCGGGAGCAAGGCTTTCAAGTACAAAACCCTGATGGTCTTTGCTGCAGTGGGCGTGTTCTGTGGCGCTACGTTCAGCAGCGGCATGATGGATATTGCCCGCCATGGCATTTACATGCCCCAGTATTATACCTTTGCAGAACTTATGTGCGTATATGCGGCGGTGATGTTTACTGACGTAATCCTTCTGGATATTTTCAATTCTTACGGTATGCCCACTTCCACCACAGTTTCCTTGGTCTTTGAACTTTTGGGCGCCTCTGTGGCTATCGCCAGTATCAAGATTCTTTCTGACGATACCCTGGAACTGGGAAACCTCATCAACACCTCTAAGGCTCTGACGGTGATTTTGGGCATTTTCCTTTCGGTGGCCATCGCTTTTGTAGTTGGCCTTGCGGTGCAGTATGTGACGCGCCTGGTTTTCTCCTTTGGCTACAAGAAAAATATTCGATACTTTATTGGTGTTTTTGGAAGCGTTTCCCTGACGTCCATATTTTATTTTATCCTCATCAAGGGCCTCAAAAACATGAGTTTTGTGGGAGCAGGCTACAAGACTTTTCTCGCGGAAAATGAGACCGTTCTTGTGGCTGGCATGTTCGTCGGATTTTTCATCCTTTGTCACTTGCTCCATGCGGTAAAAGTAAACGTGCTCAAGGTAATCATTGCTTTTGGGACTTTTTCTCTGGCTCTTGCCTTTGCCGGAAACGACCTTGTGAATTTTGTGGGGGTACCCCTCACCAGCCTTTCTTCGGTGCAGCATTTGATGGCTGCTGGGGGCAATCCTCAGGATTTCAATATGTCCTTCTTGTTGGAGTCGGAACCAGGACAGTGGTACTTGCTGATGGTTGCTGGGCTTACCATGGTATTCTCCCTTGTGTTTTCCAAGAAGGCCCGGAATGTGGTGAAGACTTCCGTATCCCTCGCGGCCCAAAATTCTTCTGAAGAAATCTTTGGTACAAATCCGGTCGCTCGCGCCTTAGTTCGCAGTTCTAATGGTGTCGTAAAATTTGTAACAGAATTTATTCCAAGGAAAATTTCGGATAAAATTAACACCCGCTTTAATACCAAGGAAATGATTCTGGAAGAGGATGGGGCAGCCTTTGATTTGTTGCGGGCCTGCGTGAACCTGATGCTTGCCAGTTCTCTCATAGCCCTCGGAACTTCACTGAAACTTCCCCTTTCTACCACCTACGTGACCTTCATGGTGGCCATGGGTACAAGCCTTGCCGACAGGGCGTGGAACCGTGAAACTGCGGTGTACCGCATCACAGGGGTTCTTTCGGTTATTGGAGGCTGGTTCCTGACAGCTTTTGCGGCTTTTGCCAGTGCCTCGGTGGTGGCTATGGTGCTTCACTTTGGCGGGCTCCCGGTGATATTTGCCCTGTTTGCCGTGGTTATTTTCGTGCTGGTCCGTTCCAACCTGAAGTATCGTGGAAACAAGAAGGATAAAACTGAAGAGCGTTTTGAGAAAATTCTTTCTGCAAGCCCCGAAACCAAGGTGTACCCTCTTATTCAGGAATACAGTCGGAGTGAATGGAGCGAAATTCTCCGTTGGTGTGCCGATTGCTATGAAAAACTGCTGATAGGCCTGTTGCGGGAAGATTTAGGAAGGCTCCGCTCGGTGAATAAACAAATTAAAATTCTAAAGAAACATGTGCAGCGGAATCGTCGCCACGGAACCCTGTGTACAGAAAGGCTCGCCCAAGAAGATTTGGTGGTCAAAAACTTTTTCCTGTACCAGGCCAATGACTTTATGGGGGACGCCCTGTTTAACCTAGAGCAGATTTCTTCGCCCTGCAAAAATCACGTGGACAACGGCTTTAACCCGATGGACAACGAGAAGCGGAAGATGCTCCTGCGAACAGCGGCCCACGTGAAGGAGCGTATCGAGAGTGTCGCCGAGATGGTGGAAATCATGGACTTTGACCGTTATGATCAAGTCCGGGGCCAGCTGCGGGAAGAAGGTTCCAGGATATTTGCCGAACGAAAGGCCGAGATGATGAAGGCCGGTTCCGAAAACATCCGCGCAGAAATCCTTTATTTAACTATTCTTTATGAGTCCTGGGCGTTGCTGGATTCGGTCAGTTCCGTGGCCAAAGCCAGTAGAAAATTCCTAACTGTAAAACAATAATTTGTGTGTAGTCCTATGATTTATATTGTGGAAGACGATGTCGAAGTTCGGGAAATGGAAACTTATGCTTTAAAGAGCGGCGGTTTTGACGTGATGGCTTTCGAATGCGGTAAAGTTATGGACGAACAAGTTAAGGTTAAAGTGCCGGACTTGTTTATTTTGGACATTATGCTCCCCGGTGAAGACGGCTTAAGTACTCTCAAGCGTTTGCGGGGACAGGAAAACACAAAGAATATCCCTGTCATCATGCTTACGGCGAAAGGAACTGAACTTGACAAAGTGAAGGGACTTGACTTGGGAGCGGACGACTACATAGCAAAACCATTTGGCATTCTAGAATTCATTTCACGTGTGCGAGCCGTGCTACGCCGTTCTGAACGAAGCTCATCCGAAAGTACGGAAGCGTTGAACTTGGCTCTAGGAGGAGTGACACTCGATGATCAGTGTCGTTCGGTAACTGTTGGCGGAATCGCTGTAGAACTCACTTTTAAGGAATATGAACTTTTGAAACTCCTGATGTCCCGACCGGGAACGGTTTTCTCTAGGCAACAAATCCTAGAAAAGATTTGGGGGGTGGATTTTGATATGGATACACGCACCGTGGATATGCACATAAAAACGCTTCGGCAGAAGTTAGGGGTACAAGGCTCTATCATACAGACCGTGCGAAACGTGGGGTACAAAGTTCAATGAAAAACAGTCTCTGTTTCAGCTTGATTTATGTCGGAGTACTCGCCGCCCTCTTTGCAGTGTATTTTACGGCTCGCGTTTTTGAAAATGAAATGTCCGAACAGCAGAAGCGAGATTTGAGGGAAACAGCCTCCCTTATCAAAAATTTCTATGGACAGATTCCTTCTGAGAACTTCCGAAAAAATCTGGATTCCATTGCCAGCAAACGTTTGCGCGTAACTCTGGTGGACCGGGACGGAATGGTCCTCTACGAAAGTGACGCAAAAGCTGGCAAAATGGAAAATCATAGGAGTCGTCCCGAAATCATGGACGCAAATTCCAAAGGAATAGGTGAAAACCTCCGCTATTCAGTGACTTTGAACGCCCAAGTGTTCTATTTTGCAGAACGACTGTCAGACGGCAAAATTCTGCGTTTAAGTCGTCGTCAAGCGATTCTTCACGAATCCGTATCTAAGACCATGCCTTACCTATTAGCGCTGTTGACAGGTATTGTTGTTGTGGCTGTTTTAATTGCTTTTGGCTTGAGCCGCGCTTTTGTGCGACCTGTGCAAAAACTGGCAGAAAACTTGGGACAGCCAGAACTTATGGATGACGAAGGGATATACAAGGAAATTGCACCATTAGTCAAAACTATCCGTAAGCAGAATCGGGAACTTCAACTCACCATTGAACAACTTTCTGAAGAAAAAAAGAAAACTGCCAAGATGCGAGATGAGTTTACGGCTAACGCCTCCCATGAGCTCAAAACGCCATTGACATCCATTTCTGGATATGCGGAACTTATCGAAAATGGCATGGCGAAACCCGAAGATGTAAAGCGCGTTGCTGGAAAAATTCACAAAGAAGCTGGCCGCCTCCTTTCTATCGCCAACGATATTATGACCCTTTCCAAACTTGACTCCTCGGGAGAATCTGCGATTGGACTGGACGAATCCGTGAATTTGTGGACACTGGCTTCAAACTGTATTGACGAACTCTCCTTTAACGCCGAAAAGAAGGGTGTTCGTGTGGCGCTGGAAGGTTGTAAAACCGCAGAGGTTTACGGCAATCGTCGGCTCCTATTCGAGATGCTTTACAACTTGGTCGACAATTCCATTCGCTATACAGAAACGGGTGGCTCCGTGAGTATTCTAGTGCAACAAAAATCCATTGCTGTGAAGGATACTGGGATTGGCATTCCCGAAGAAAACCAGCCACGCATTTTTGAACGGTTTTACCGTGTGGACAAGAGTCGTTCCAAGGCTACAGGCGGTACGGGATTGGGCCTTGCCATTGTTAAGCATATCGCCGAAGTGCACCATGCAGAGATTTCGTTACAATCCGCCATAGGCGTAGGCACGGAAATCACCGTGACCTTCTGCTAGAAGCAAGCCTATTTCTCCCACTTATGGCTCTGTCGGGTCAAAGGCGGTCCTATCGAAAACGCGGGTGGCCTGTTGCATATTATGGGTCACCATGACGACGGTATAGTCCTTCGGGTAATTTATATTTTCTTAAAGCCGTTCCAGCTGGACCAGGGAAAGGCGATTGTCCAGCCACACCTTCTTGGGCACCAGCCGGTAAAGCTTGTTGATGTATCCACCAGAACCGATAATAGAAACGGGCCCCCAGTTCACCATCATCATGCGGATTTCGTCGCACATGTCATCTACGGAATCCATGTCCACCAGGCCGCAGAGCAGCCGCAGGGTTCCGATATTGAAACTACGGCTACCCATAAACAGGCCCTGGTAAAGTCAGTTTCATAATGGTTCCTAATTACTTATCATCGAAATCGTCGGCCCCGTTCAAGAGGCTGACACCGTGATGAGTACCGGTTTCTGCAAAGATGGCCCACTGGGCCACGTTCATGGCGTGGTCGCCGATGCGTTCCAGGTATTTAGCGATCATGATGGAATGGATAATGCTCTCGGCATCGCTTTCCGTCTTCCTGATAGTTTCCACCAGTTCACGCTTGGCAGAGCGGAATAGAAAATCTACGTCGTCGTCACTGTCGATAACAATCTGAGCCAACTTCAAGTCCTTACGGACAAAGGCATCGATACTTTGCGCCAGCATCTTAAGCACGTCAATGCCCATGGGCGGAATGGCGGCCAGTTTCAGGGGAGCCCCATCCTGGTCTGTACACTCCGCCACGATTTCGGCAATATCTGCAGCCTGGTCGCCAATGCGTTCCAGGTCCCCCACCATCTTGAGGGAGGCCGAAATTAGGCGCAGGTCCCGGGCTACGGGCTGCTGGCTCAGCAAAAGCCGCAGGCAAAGGGTCTCGATTTCCTTCATCTTCTGGTCGATTTCCTTGTCGCCCACCACAATCTTCTTGGCAGTTTCGCGGTCAAAGGCCAACAAGGCGTCGATGGAGGCCTTCAGGGAATCTTCCACCAGGGCGCCCATTTCTATAATGCCCCTGTTTAGGGCTTCCAGTTGCGAATCAAAATTGTTTCTCATTAACCAAATCTCCCGGTAATGTAGTCCTCGGTGCGCTTGTCCTTGGGCAGCGAGAACAGGGTTTCTGTCTTGTTGACTTCGATGACTTCCCCCAAGAGGAAGAAGGCGGTCCTGTCGGAAACGCGAGTGGCCTGCTGCATGTTATGGGTCACCATGACGATAGTGTAGTCCTTCTTGAGTTCCAAAACTAGGTCCTCGATAATGGAGGTGGAAATAGGGTCCAGGGCGCTGGTGGGTTCATCCATCAGGAGCACTTCCGGCGAAACCGCCAGGGCACGGGCAATGCAGAGCCTCTGCTGCTGACCGCCGGAAAGACCGAGAGCGTTCTTTTTCAGGCGGTCCTTCAGTTCGTCCCACACACCGGAATTCCGCAGGGACTTTTCCACGATTTCGTCCAGTTCCGCCTTGTTGCGGATACCGTGGGTCCTGGGGCCGTAGGCGATGTTGTCGTAGATGCTCATGGGGAAGGGATTGGGTTTCTGGAACACCATGCCCACCCTTTTCCGGAGAATGTTGGGGTCCATTTTCCCGTAAATATCCTGACCATCCAGGAGGATGTGGCCCGTAATCTTGCAACCTTCCACCAGATCGTTCATACGGTTCAATGACTTGAGCAGGGTGCTTTTACCGCAGCCGGAAGGCCCAATAAAGGCCAAGATTTCGTTGGGCATAATGTTAAGGTTCACGTTTTTCAACGCATGGAAATTGCCGTAATACAGATCCATTCCTTGAATAGAAATTTTTTCGTTAGGTGTCATTAGGTTTTTCCGATTTTCTTTGCAAATTTGTTAGAAATCCAGTTGATAAGAAGGATTACCAGAATGAGGATAACCGAAGTGGCGTAGGCCTCGCCGGTATGGAAACCTTCTCGAGAAAGTTCGTACATGTGAACAGACAGAGTCCTGCCCGAAGAGAATATTCCCTTGGGAAAATCCGCCACCGTACCTGCCGTATAGACAAGGGCGGCAGTCTCTCCCACCACACGGCCCACCGCTAGGATTACACCTGCAAGGATTCCCGGAACGGCTGACGGTAATATTACCGACAAAACCGTACGGAGCTTACCTGCCCCGAGGCCGTAGGAACCTTCGCGATAACTATCTGGAACAGAACGCAGGGCCTCTTCAGTGGTGCGCATGACCAGGGGCAAAATCATGATGGAAATGGTCAAGATACCGGAAACCAAGGAATATCCCAGGTGCAGGAAGGTCACGAAGAACAGCATTCCGAAAAGACCGTAGATAATGGAGGGAATTCCGGAAAGGGTTTCGGTAGTGATCCGCACCAGTCCCACGATCTTGTTTCCGCGGCGGGCGTATTCCACCGTATAGATGGCAGCACAGATTCCTAAAGGGCCTGCCACCAGGAGAGAACCAAACACGATGATAACCGTATTCAGGATGGAGGGCAGGAAAGAGACATTCTCCGAGGTGTAAGTGAGAGAAAACAGGGAGGGTTTCAGGAATGGGATACCCTTCACCAATATATAGAGGATCAGGAACCCCAGGGTGCATACCGTAATGGCGATGGCCAAGGACACGAGGATTCTCAGAAACAGCGAAAAGGGCGCATGCTTATAGTATCCGATCATTTGACAACCCTCTTCTTGAGAATGGAAAACAGCAGGTTGATAGTAAGGATAAAGGAGAATAGCACCACACCGGTGGCAATGAGGGCTTCGCGGTGCAGGTCCGTGGCATAGCCCATTTCCAACACAATGTTGGCGGTCAAGGTCCTGACTCCCTCGAAAATACCGTCGGGCATTCGGGCCTGGTTTCCAGCCACAAGAATCACTGCCATGGTTTCGCCAATAGCCCGGCCAAAACCCAAGATGATACCCGCCACGATTCCCGAAGTGGCCGCCGGAAGAACCGTGAAGAATACACTCCTTTCGTGGGTGGCCCCGAGAGCCAGGGAACCTTCGTAGTAGCTGTTGGGGACCGCCCGCAGGGCGGCTTCGGAAACGGAAATGACGGTAGGCAAAATCATGATTCCCAGCAGAATCGACGCCGTAAAGATGCTGAAACCGCTCCCGCCAAGGTGCTGCCGCACAAAGGGGACGATGATCACCAAGCCAAAGAAGCCGTAGATCACCGAGGGAATGCCGGCCAGGAGTTCCACGGCGGGTTTCAACACCCTGTGGAGCCTTTCGGAGCAGAACCGAGCCAGGAATATGGCCGACAGGAGCCCCACCGAGACACCGATGGCTAGGGCCCCCAGTGTCACGTAGAGGCTGCCGAGAATCATGGGAAAAATCCCGTAGATCGCAGGCTCGTCCGTGGGGGCCCATTCCGTTCCGAACAAAAAGTCCGTAAAGCCTATCTTTAGAATGGCGGGGACACCGTTTGCAAAAAGGAACACGCAGATTAGGGCAACAAACAGGATGCTTGCTAGCGCAGAGACCAGGAAGATGGTGGACGCGGCCCGTTCCTTGAATGGACTGGATAGTTTGAATTTCATGGTATTACTTGATGGAGGTCGTGAGGCGGGCGCTAAAGCCTACATCGGACATTTTGTTTTCGCTATAGACTGTCGCTTGGATTTTTCCGTGGGAACCGATCTTTTTCACGAGACCTACAGCCCAACCCAATTCATCGGCATCGGCGTTCAGTTCGTCACGGTTAGCGACGTATTCCACTTCGGCAAAGGCCTTGTCGAGAATGCCGCCGGTAGGAAATTCCACGCCGCCGTACACCGGGAAGTACTGGGTATCCTGACTGTAGAGAGGCTTTACTGCAGCACCCGCTTCAATGGAGGCCGCATTCACTTTGTCGTCTTTGCCGGTCATGATAGCAGCCGCTTCGGCGTATACCGCCAGTTGCTTGGATCCCTGGTAACGGGCCCGAAAATCCACCACATGGGTCAGGACTGCGCTATATTGCATCGGGTCAAGAACATTGGCGCGATAACCCAGACCGAGTTTCAGGGCTTCTCCCAATTTCAGGTCGTCGTTTACGCGGAGGTAACCCTTGTTGAAATTACCGTCATCGGTACCCACCATCACGTTCAGCTGGTTGCCGGCCATTTTCCAGCCCAGCTCAAAGGCGTCGTGGGCGTAATCTCGAACTAGAAAGCCCCGCTTAGAAAGATTCTGGTCCAGGTAGCCACCGAAATTACCGGCACCTTCCGTATCCGTCTTCCAGTGACCCAGTTTCAAGTTCAGTCCGGAAGTTGCCCACTTGTAATTTCCGTAATAGGTATCGGCCTGAAACTTGTCTGCACCTCCATTAAAGTGGGGGGCGTACATGCGGATAGTCACCTTGGCATCGAAATCTTCGGAGCTGTACGTTCCGCCGATATTGGCTCGAAACCAGAAGTTATCCAGAGTGTTTTCCTTTTCATTGTCGTAAAATGCCTTGTAGGCCTGAGTTTGAATATTTCCGGTCAAGTCAAAGCCGCTGGCCTTGGATTCTTCGGCGGCGCTAGCCATGCCGATAGTGGTAACAACAGCTGCGATGATGCAAGATTTCTTAATCGTCATTTTGAACTCCTTTGGGCCAAGCCCTGTTTGAATGACGGCATCAACTTAGATTGTCATTGTAAAAACTGAAGAGGGGTCGAAATAAAATATTTGAGAAGTTCTTGTAACGAATAAAAGAGGAGTAAAGGCTTTACAAAGATTTTGCCCTACATGCTATTGGGTCTTTACATAGCTTGTCTAACTTGTGGTCATCATTCAAAACCAACCAAGGAGTATCAAGAATGAAAAAACTGGCTTTAACCGCTTGTGTAATTAGTTTAGCTGTAATGGGTATTACGGCAGCCTGCAACGGAGAAAACGAAAAGAACGTCGAAGTCGCCACCACCAAGCAGCCTGAAATTTCCGTCATCGCCCGAGAAGCTGGTTCCGGCACTCGGGACGCCTTTAACGAACTGGTGGGAACCCTTATCAAGCAAGATGGAAAGAAAAAGGACAATACTGCCAAGGACGCGATTACCATCGACGGCACTCAGGGCGTCATGAGTGCCGTAGCCGGTAACGAATACGCCATCGGCTATATTTCCCTTGGCTCCATGAACGGTTCCGTGAAGGCCCTGAGCATTGACGGTTTCGCTCCCACCAAAGAAAACATTAAGTCCGCCAAGTACCCCATCGCCCGCCCCTTCAACATTGCCACCAAGGGCAAGATGAACGACGCCGTAAAGGACTTCGTGAACTTTATCCTTAGCGCCGACGGCCAAGCCGTTATCGAAGGAAACGGCTACATCAGAGTTTCCGATGGTAAAAAATTCCAAGCCCAAAAGCTGAAGGGCAAAATTGTCATCGCAGGTTCTTCCAGTGTGTCACCGGTCATGGAAAAACTCAAAGAAGCCTACACTGCCCTAAACCCGGAAATGGAAATCGAAATTCAGACCAACGATTCTTCTTCGGGAATGCTAGCCGCCAAGGAAGGCACCTGCGATATTGGCATGGCCAGCCGCAACCTGAAACCCAACGAACTGGAAGTCTTAACTTCCCAGACCATCGCCCAAGACGGTATTGCCGTGATTGTCAACAAGCAGAACCAAGTTTCCAATATTGCCCTGTCCAGGTTGCGGGATGTGTATACCGGACTTATCCGTAAGTGGAAAGACGTGAAGTAAAAAACGCAACTATGAAGTAAAACGAAAAAGAGGTGAACAGGATTCATCTCTTTTTTTTATTCAAGCAAATTGGACAGGCCAGAGACATTCTCTCCAAGGCCGATTTTAGAGAACGCTAGCTCTTGGACTGAATTGAAGAAGAGGACTAGCAATCCTAAGTGAGGCGCAATCAGCCTACTTTACCCACTTGTCCACTTCTTTCTGGGCCTTGTCGCGTTCGTTCTGGGCCACGTGTCCGTAGATGGCAAGGCCGGGGGTCACATTTGCGCCGGTCACCTTCTTGAGGCGGGCAACACCCGAAAGGCCGCTGCCTTCGTGGGTCACGAACGGGTGAATCGTCTTGCCCTTCAGGTTATACTTCTCGAAGAAGGTGAACATGGGCATGGGCATCTCGCCCCACCACACCGGGTAACCGACGTAAATCTCGTCGAATTCTTCGGGGTTCACGTTCACCGGCTTGATGGCCGGGCGCGCGTCCTGCGCAAGTTCCTTCTTGGCCACGTTGATGCAGTCGTCGTAGCCCTTGGGGTATTCCTTCGCGGGTTCCACGTGCAAGAGCGTGCCGCCCGTCTTTTTCGCAATCATCTCGGCAATGATTTCGGTATTGCCCTTGGTGATTGTTCCGACTTCATAATTTTCATCGGCACGGGAATAGTATGCGACGAGGATTTTCTTTTCTGCTGCCATAGAGACTCCTAGAAGAAGTGATAAAAGAATCAAGGTGATTTTTTTCATGGGATCCGCCTTTTTCGTTAAAAATTTCCTTGAACCGGTTGTCTATAATATAAATAAATCCAGCACAGCCGCGTAATGCGTAATTTTTATGCCCACTATGCGTGTAGTGCATAGCGGAAGTAACCATCTGCTCTTGAAAAAACAAATAATCCATTTTCGGGCTAAAATTCCATTTGAACTGGCGCAAATTTAGAGCTTCCCCCGCCTATGCCTTCAAAGCATACCTTTTATGCGAAATAAGTATTTTGATTTATGGCGGGATTTGGTTATTTTTAGGGTATGAGGTGGTTCAGTTTCTTGTTCGTTTTCCTGTTCGTGGCGTGTTCGAGCGATGCTGCGTCGCAGGCAGTGCCGAAGGTTTCGAACAAAGGAGATTCAAGCGTGCAGAATAGCAAAGGGGCGGCCCCAACGGTCAAGTTGAATTCGGGTTTCGATATGCCGGTTCTCGGGCTTGGCACCTGGACTTTGCGCGGCAAGGTGGCTGAAGACGCTGTCTATGTCGCCATCAAGAACGGGTATCGATTGATTGATACGGCAAAATATTACGACAACGAAGAAGCCGTGGGTAGGGGTATTCGTCGGGCGATTGACGATGGGCTCGTGAAGCGCGAAGATTTGTTCGTGACGTCGAAATTGGTGCCGTGGAGCAGTTCCCTGGACGAAGACATCGACGACTCACTCGAAAAGCTGGGGCTCGAATATATTGATTTGATGCTGTTGCACCAGCACGGGAGCGACGCCGAGGACAAGGCGGTTTACAAGGCTATGGAACGTGCTGTGAA
>JAEEGK010008578.1_pt1 | contig 24081 bp, 19 predicted proteins | sample 8958771 | NCBI WGS metagenome assembly JAEEGK01 (sample SAMN16246547, study PRJNA631951) | gut metagenome | biome: gut microbiome; feature: rumen; material: SC-attached | host: Bos | place: Iran: Karaj | collected 2018-10
TCTTTTATTTGACAATAGAATTTGCTTTTTGTTCAAAAAAGGAATGAAACTGCTATGAAAATACGGAAAATACTTCAAATACTATTTAAGGCATGTAAACTTGCTGGGGTGATTCTTTTAATCTTTAGCCCTACTAATGTATGGTGAACCTGAAGGGGGCGTCATCCACTTACTATACAAATGCTAAACCGAGATTTGTGCGTCGTTCTAGAGAGTTGCAACCCACTTGGATTTCTCTCCACGATTCTTTGTAATTATCCGCTAATGATAATTCAGATTTCGGTTTGTATGCGAAGTCGGACTTTGAAATGAAATTGATGAATTCTGGAATGTTTTCCTTATAACGCAAGGCAAAATTCAAGGCGTTATTCTCTTTGTCCGTATCGTTGGAATTTTGCTTGTCGTATAGTACATGATCTAGGTTGCAGGACATGTAATAGGCGTTGTAAGGGACTTTCCAGATTGTCGGAGTACTCGCCAAACGCAAAAGTTTTTTCGCTTTTCTTGAATTGCGTTCGATGATGTTTTCCCGAACAGGGCATAAAATTTTGTCCAAGGTGTAAAAAGGCTCATCTACATCGCCTTGCGTTACATGATCTTCTGTGACGAATGCTCCATCGGTGTCTACAATGTGGATGATGCGTTCGAAGTGTTCGGATTTTAATCGGTAGGTATCGGCCCACCTTTTGACGACTTCGACAATTTTCTTTGTGATATCTGCTGTGCCGACTTTTTGGTGCGTGTCTTTGTCGAACTCCGTTGTGATGTCGCAATGCATTACTTGAGTGTAAACAGTATCTTTGTCAAAATGGCGGGAGAGAATCACACCGAGGGCGGTTTCGTCGGAGGGACCTTCTACAATGACGAATATGACTTTTTTACGAGGCATTTGACCCTCCGGCAAGTTTGAAGGCCAAAGCGATTTCAGAATTGTTAGTCGATTCGTAAACGGGTTCGCTCTGTTCGCTTAGGATGATATCGCGATAATAGAAGTCGCGTAGGTTGTTGGTCGTTTTCACGCCGCTGAAACGGATATACCTGTTCATTGGGTTTGTGGTCGTGAATACGATAAAGTTTTTGTCCAGCGTTTCGAGGGGGCGCAGATTGTGCGATGTGAATAGTAGCTGTCCCTTGCCCTTCTCGGAAATGACCCTAAGGATTTCGCCCAACAGGTATTCAAAGATGCCGGAATCGAGTTCATCTATGGCGACTGTGATGGAGCGGTTGTTATAAACGTCGATAAGCAGGGAGAGTATAGATATAATTTTCTTGATGCCGTCAGATTCCATTATGAGCGGAAATTCATGACCTTCCTTGCAAGATGTCATCTGCACGATGTAGCCCAGCGAGCCATCGGACATAAGTTCTTTACCGAGAATCTTCAAGCCGACTTTGAGATTGGGAATGATTTGTGGCAGAACAATGTTTATGCTGTTGATTGTTTTTTTCAGAATCTCCAAAACAATCGAAGAAACTGTTGTTGATCTTCTTAATGCGAGTAACAGACTTACGGACTTGTGGTTTTCTTTGTGGTCTAAAGAAATGTGGAGTGGCATATCGTTTAAGTTGATACGCCCCGTGGAAGCCGTCCTGATTATAAAAAGTTCACGTGCGCCATACCATGCTAATCGTTCTAGGATGGAACTGGTTTCCCCGGGCAAAATTGCATCCTGTATTTCCTTTGAAAAAATAAAGGAGGCGGTATTGGCTTCGGCCATTTTTTTTGCAACGAGCAAATTGGTCTTTTTGTTTTTGTCTTTGCCTATGAGCGAATCGTATTTTGCTTTGGGGACAAAAGGGGTTTCGCTGTCGGTATCTATGTAATCGACAAACTTGGTTGCAGTATTTTTGTTTTTGCTCGAATAAGAAAACTTCTCGTTGTAAATGACTAGCTTGGTGAGATTTTCGCTTTCGGCTTTCTTTAGTGAAAAACTGTAGACAGCCTTATAGCTGGTTTCGCTATCGGCATCTTCGATGGCAAACTCGAATTCAAGACGGGCAGACTCGCTATCGACATTGATGCAAGATATGAAATAGTTGGCGACGTCTTGGGGCATCGGGTATCCCATAAGGCAATGTCTTAGCAAAACCAGGGCTTCGATAATCGCCGTTTTGCCGGAACCGTTTTGCCCGTAAATACCGGCAATGCAGGCTCCGTTTTCGTCCTTGCGAACCAGAGAAATTTCGCCCCTTTTGACATTTTTGAAGTTTTCAAGGAGGATTCTCTTTAAAATGACTGTAGCGTTCTTCATGCCCATAAAATAGTTTAATTAGCCGAAAAAGTCAACATCAAACGCAAAAATGATATAAAAAATATCGAAAATTGGTTTTGATATGTTAAAAACAGGTAGCAAATTTGGGGGTATGGCTCGTAATGCCTCTTTATTTGATGCTGGGGGGGGCTTTCTCTCGCGAAAAGTGTGATAGGGAGTTCCCGTGGAAGGGGATGCTAGTCCTGCTCGGACAGCTGGGAAAAAAAGAAGACGTCGCTTGTTTTAAGTTTGTGAATTTGTGCTATATCTGAAACAAAGTATTTAGAAAATGGTTGTTTTTTTTTTACAATGTAATATATTTGTAATATTTTTTTTGGATAAGTTGCTTTCGCAAATGAATGAAAGAGTATACATTTAGAGCGTTATATAATAACAAGATAATTGAGGATATGATAATGGATTTTGTTAAACTAGCGATAGATAATATATCAAAGTGGGGCGACACGGATATTTTCCCTTTTTCTGTGGAAAATGCTCTTTTTTATGACAAACCCGCTTTAGTTGGCGAAATCATTAAAAATATGGAAAGTAGGTTTGATGATTGGATGGCTGATTATCCGGTCAAATGCGTAAAAACGTGTGTTCCTGTAGGGTATACTGGTTATCGTTGGGCCTCATCCATTGATCCGTTATGGAATTGTTTTTTATTGTATCAAACGCTTAAGATATCAGAAAAATTGGAACAAAATCGTATTTCGGTTAGTAAGCAAAGTGTTTTCTCGTATCGATTAAAAATAAACGAAGAATCCGGTAAAATTTTTGATTCTGATCAGAATTGGAGAGCTTTTTGCACAAAAGCTGTTGAATATGCTGAATCGGGAAAATATCGATTTGTTGTGCGTTTTGATATATCAGATTTTTATAACCGTATATATCATCATCGCCTTGAAAATACTTTGATTAGATGTAAGGCTGATGGTGGTGTAATACATCGAATAATGAAGATTTTGCAAGCGTTATCAGACGATGCCTCTTATGGACTTCCTGTAGGTGGAAATGCTTCAAGAATTTTGGCAGAAACACTTTTGACATCCTTTGATCAGATGTTAGCAATAAAAAGGATTGTTTTTTGCCGTTATGTAGATGATTATATATTATTTGCGGATTCACGAGAAGATGCGTTTAAAAAACTAAACTATTGTGCTAAGTATCTTTTGCAGAATCAGGGATTAGGACTTCAGAAAAGTAAAACGCAAGTGATGACTATTTCTGAGTTTATATCGCAAACAAAAAATGTTCTTGAATCAATGGAAGAAGGAAGTGATGAAATCTCCAAAAAACGTGCTGAGTTTTTAAGACTACATATACATTATGATCCATATTCTGCTACAGCGGAAGAAGATTATGAAAAATTAAAAGAAAATATAAAGAATTTTGATGTTCTATCTTTATTAAAAAATGAAGTGCGGAAAAGTCGAATTCACCACGCTATGGGAAAACAAATCCTAAATGCTGTGTCCTTTTTAGAGGGAAGAAAACTAGATCTTGCGTTTAGTGTGATAAGTGCGAATATCGAAAATTTGTATACAATTTTTCCTTCTGTTATGCAGATTGCTCGTAAAAAAATACAGGAAGTTTCACCAAGCGTACAAAAAGAATTTATTTCGACTTTGTTTGATTTAGTTGAAAAAGATTCCTATATTCTTCAGACGGAAAGTAATGCTTCTTACGCAGTTCGCGTGTTTGCTAAGTATAATGATGAGATGAGTTATCAGGCTATTGATAAATTATTTTCTAGAGATGCATCGTTTTTAGTCAGATCTAATTGCCTGTATGCAATGGCTAATTTAGGTAACATTCCTTGGTTGTCAGATAAAAGACCCGATTTTCCATCATTTTCTACTTGGGAACGAAGGGCGTTTATTGCGTCATCATTCTTTTTAAATGATGAAGGAAAACATTGGCAATTACATGCAAAGAAACAATTCTCTAAATTTGAAAATCTTGTTATGAATTGGGTTGATGCAAAAATTAGAGAAAATAAGGAATGGAAATTTCCAATATGATTTCTGAAACAACATTTGCAAGAGGTTATTCCTCCTTTTGGATGGAATATTTCCCGTGGCTAAATTCTTATTCTCAAACTGTAAATGCTTATCAATTAAATAGGATCTCTGCGCCCTGTCCTGAATTAGATAAAGCGGAGCATCGTTCCATTAATAATACGATTGCTTTTTTTTGTTTTCGCAATATAACGTCAAAGTTGAATTGTTCTCTAGAAGAAACAAAGGATGAAGTACTTCAGTACATGACGCGTTTCCCAAGAAATAATGTTTTAACATATGAGTTTAATTCATATGATCAATATATTATTAATGGATTGTTAAAAAATTTGCAGAAAATTCCTGAAATAAATCTTCTTTTTGATCCATTCTTTTCTGGTTGTGGGATAATTGATAATTGCAGAGGAGATATTCTTCAAGGAAATAAGCTCATAGAAGTTAAGAGTGGAAATAGGAATATTCAGCCTGCGGATATAAAACAATTAATTGTTTATTTAGCTCTTGACTGGATTTCTTCTTCAAACAAATACAATATTCATCAAGTAGAAATTTACAATCCTCGCGTTGGTTTTTCATGGACAACGGATACGGATGATTTGTTTCATTCTGTAACGAGTTTCACAAAGGAAGAAGCACTTGAACAGTTGACTAAGTATTTGGTTATGCAATCTGAAGAAATGGTCATAGAATAAAACATTTAAATTTTTATAAAGGAGATAAAAATGGACATGATTTGGACTATAATAGAAAAGTTAACGAGTCTAATGGGATCGATTGCGACTCTTGGTAGAGAAAAAAGGGAACTGCAGGATAACGCTCTTAGGGCGATTTCGCATGCATTACATGAGACACAAATTTATTATGCGGGATTAAGAAGAGGAAATGAAATAGATCGAGAAATAGAGAAACAATTATCGCGCTATTGGTCGGCAGCGGCGATACCTCTTAGGCATATAGATCGAGATTTGGCGATGCTTTGTGAAGAAAAAAGTAATTATTGGATTTGTCCAGAAGAATGGCATGGAGATGACGTAACAAAAATAAGTATTCAGTTGGACAATCTTGCTGACGCATACAGGCGTCTAATTAAACCAAGTTATAGAAGAACGGCTGATGTTAATCGGAATGAATTGTTTGATGATAACCCTTAGTTCATTCTTTTGCACAAATAAGTAAAGGTTTTCATATCTAAGGATCGTAGATATCTTCGGCATAAATAGACGAATTGGTCGGCAGGAAACTTATGCTGCAGCTTTTCAGTGGTAGTCAAGTATTCCTTGACTACCACTTTTATATCTACTTCGCCTTTTTTTGACTCCTTTTTGCATAATAAAAGACTGTCTCGCTTTTACGCGAAAACGATCCTTAATAATGCCTTTTGGGAGAGTCAGAAATAAATGACGGCGTTAAGCGTCGATGTCATAGCAACTGATTCAGAAATTCTTTTTCTTTCAAATCAGAGATGACACTTTCTCTGATTTGATTAAATTTCCGATACACCGGGCTAAAGTTTGTATATGTTATTTCATTATTTTGAATTTTCATCTTCAAAATACCATAACGAGCCAACAACTCATTTCTTGTTTTATTGAATCTTGCGGTTCGCCCAGCATCCATTAGTAACTGCAATGGGAGTTCTCTGATTGCTCCTATAAGAGTGCAAAACTCGTCTTCGTCAACTTCACCGTTGACTTTAGCTAAAGCTAGCTGCCGCATCCATATAGAACGTTCAATATCATTTGAATTAACAAGCAACTTAATTGCATCGTCTGAAATCTTTGACCACACGTCAGAGGGTATTCCCTCAATTATTGGAGTCAATTCGGCCTCACTAAGTTCGCCGTTTGCATAATCTGCAATCGCTTTTGTCAGTTTTGAAGCGTCACGATTTGAAACAAATTTCTCAATTATGCGTGTGATGTCAAGTGCCGAATTGACTCCTCCATAAAAAGAAAGTATTACGTCTACTATTTCAGCTGCAATAAAAGCTTCAGCAATCATTTTTGTTCTCCTTATTGGTTAATGTTTCTAAAGAACTTATACATCATTTCAGCCATGACGCCCATGAACGCCTTGTACTTGGCCTTGTCCTCAAACAAGCCAGTGTAGGCGTCTTGCGCGTCCATGTAGCTGTCCGTCGCTACTTGGTCGAACGCCTTGGGGAATACGGATTCGGCGAATATCTTCGGGTCCGACGTCTGGGCGGCGGCTTTCAGTTTGTCATCCTTGCTCATGCGGTCGAATAAATCATTAGCCACCACGCGGTCGCCTTGCGTGAACTCACCCTTGTACGTCTGGTTAATACGTTCGATGATTTCATCCAGCGGACTCTTCTCTTCATCCTTCGGGCCGTTATTCGGCGTAATCTTGCTAGCGTCATACACGGCGGCTTTGTCACTCAGATAGATGCTACCAGAGAACGTCTGCTTCAACTTATAATATTCAAGTTTCAGCTTACCTTCAAGGTCAAGGCTCATCGTCGGTTCCGGCGGTATCAGCTTGACAAGGTATTCCACGAATACGGCTTCCTTATGCAATTCCTTGTCGAACATCCTAAGAATCTGCGAACAGTAGCCGTACCAGCGCACCAGAGAACGCAACAACCGACGGTAATTATAACGGTCATCAGAGTTCAGCGCATTGTAGCGTGTCGCCGACGGCGTAAGGATCGAGGTCATGCGCCCCATGGCATCCCTATCTTGCGTACCCTTCTTGGCATATTCCTTGATGAACGCCTCGATGTCTGCACTGGTATAGACGCCGTACTTGGCTATATCCTTCTGTAGCTTGTAGATGCCGTCTACATTGATTTCGCCGCCCAGCGACGTTTCATGATAAAACGGCTCGAACGCCTTGCGGATATCTTCTTCGGTATTCACGAAGTCGAGAATAAATGTACTATCCTTGCCCTCACAGATACGGTTAAGGCGGCTGAGCGTCTGGACGGCCTTGACCCCAGTCAGCTTCTTATCGACTATCATCGTATGCAGTAGCGGTTCGTCGAAGCCAGTCTGGTACTTTTCGGCCACTATCAACACATTGAAGTTATCGCGGAACTCCTTTTTGGTCTGGGATTCCTTGATGGTGGAACCGTCCTTGCGCTTATTGATGCTACTCTCGGTATAATCGACGCCGCCATCCTTGATAGAGCCAGAGAATGCCACTAGGATATCCACATCGTCGTATTTCTTCTGTTCAATGTAGCGCTTACATTCATGGTAGTAGCGAACGGCAGCCAGACGGCTGCTAGTCACGACCATCATCTTGCCTCGGTGATTGATGGCGCTCTTGGTCGTCTCGCGGAACGTCTCAACAATAATCTGGGATTTCTGCTGAATATTGTAGGGATGAAGCTCTTGGAATTTCTTGATGAGCTTCGCCGCCTTGCTTGCCGGAACGTCGGGGTTATCCTCGGTCGACTTCGCTATCTTATAGCATGTGCTATAGGTCATGTAGTTCTGGAGCACATCCATGATGAAGTTCTCTTGGATTGCCTGACACATACTATAGATATGGTATGGATGAAAGGTCCCATCTTCATGCTGGGTTCCGAAGAGTTCCAGCGTCTTCTCCTTCGGCGTCGCCGTAAACGCAAAGAAGCTGAGGTTCTTGTGCTTGCCATGGGCGACCATTTCTTTCAAGAGCTTGTCATCCTTGTCAAGTTCCTCTTCGGCCACACCTTCGATTTCGGCGTATTCCTTCAATGCCTCTTCGGTATCGGCCAGAGCAGTCTTCAACTTCAACGCCGCCGATCCAGTCTGCGAACTATGCGCCTCATCGACGATGACGGCGAAGTTCTGGCCTGGGGCCGATTCGACTTGCTGGTATATGACTGGGAACTTCTGCAACGTCGTGACTATAAGCCTTACGCCGTCATTCAAGGCGTTCAGCAAGTCCTTGGAAGTCTTCTTGTCATCAATAGTCTCCACCACACCCAAGGTATGGTCGAAGCCGTTGATGGTTTCTTGAAGCTGTTTGTCCAGCACAGTACGGTCAGTGACGACGACGACACTACGGAATATCGGCTTGTTATCCTTGCCATGGATGCTAGCTAGCCTATACGCCGTCCACGCGATAGAATTGGACTTGCCAGAGCCAGCACTATGTTGAATCAAGTAGTTATGACCGGCTCCGTTAGCGGACACATCGGCAATGAGCTTGCGAACTACATCAAGCTGGTGGTATCTGGGGAATACCAGCCGTTTCTTGACAATCTTCTTGTCGGTTGTCGGGTCCGTTTCCTCTTTGACTTCGAGGTTCATGAACTTCTGTACGACGTCGAGCATCGAATCCTTCTGGAACACCTTCTTCCAGAAATAATCGGTTGGATATCCATTCGGATTGGGCGGGTTGCCCTTGCCGCCGTCGTTCCCAGCGCCGTTGCTGCCTTGGTTGAACGGTAAGAAGAATGTCTTGCCGCCATTCAGCTTGGTCGTCATCAGAACATTGGTATGATCCACACAGAAGAATCCCAGTACACGGCGATTGAACGCAAAGCAACCTTCGGTCTTGTCGCGGTCGTACATCCACTGACGTTGGGCGTTCTCGACCGTCTGGCCAGTGTACTGATTCTTTAGCTCGATGGCGAATAGCGGTATGCCGTTCACGACAAGCACCATATCCACGGAGTTCTTGCACGTCGGCGAATAGTACCACTGTCGATAACATTCGACGATGTTGGCGGCATAGTGCTTGGCGTCGGTCTCGTTAAGGCTGGATTCCGGCTTGAAGTAGCACACTTTGAATGATATGCCCCTATGCTTGAACCCCTTGCGGACGACTTCGAGCATACCATCGGTATCGACGGCGTCGGCGAACACTTGGCAGAACTTCTCTTCCGGCTTCAAGGTATTCATCTTCTCGAAACGCGACCATTCCTTCGGCTGGGTTTCTTTGACAAATGCGATGAGCTTATCTCGGTATACGGCGTACAGGTGATCATATACGCCATCACCCTTGGTGTAGCCACCTTCCTTGGATATGAAGAAGGATTCGATGTCGGACTCGAACCTTTTTTCAGTCGTACATTCAATGGTCATAGATCACGGTCCATGTTGAAAGAATCCACAATATTAACGCAACCATCCTTCGAAACACGAATCATATCATTCATTCCTCGAATCTGCTTGCCTTTACAATTAAGCACTATAGGAATATTAAAGCTGTAATAAAGTACATCATAATTCAGTTTACTATGCAATATGCAATCTTTATCATCCCTAGGATATTTCGGAAACTTATCCCTATTATAAGAAGGATCTAAAGCTCTAACTAGGGCTTTTTCTAAGTCATAATAGTAATCCGTCTTACCATATACGGGCGTCTTAGTTTCTTCTCCCAAATGAGCGATTTCATCAGCGCCCGATACAAAAAGGGAAATAAGACAGATTTCATGGGCGGGTAGATCACCCCATTGCGGATGTTCAAGTGAAAGAATTTCTTGAACATGTTCATGATGAGTTTGACGACGATGCATATCATTCGTTCGCCCAACATACAGAACATCGTAATTAAGTAAACTAAAAAGGTCCTTTGTTTCGCCAGAAACTTCTGCTTTAATAAGCTTCAACAGAACTAAATGAATCAACTTTTCGGGATTAAGCCACAAAACAAATTTTTTATTCTGTCCCGAACAAGCCTTATACACCTTAATTCCATCATATTCTTGACAGTCTTGTTTTTGATCAGTGCTTTTAGGCATAGAATCAAACCAAGAACCAGATGACGAAGGCAACAAATACTGTCCAATTTCTATAGAACATGTTCCTTCTCCATCCCAAATGTGTTCTTGGATAAGATCCACATGAAATTGAAATTCTTTACATGTATGTCTTTGAAAGATTTTTATAGATAAAGCATCGTCATCAATAGATACGTCTTTAAAAAAAAGTCTAGGACGACGGCAAATTAAATAAATATTGCCGATGTTTAAAGCACTCTTTATATCACTATCATCTTTTAAATTCTGAAAATCATATTGAGACAATGGTGAATAGCTCATCTTTGATTCAACGGTCAATAAACGTTTCATAATTTACATTCCTTTATTTATACATTCCTTCTTTCCAGTGACGTACTCGTAGATGAGGGATTTCTTGTAGGCGGTCAGTTCGTCGATGAACTGTTGCTTCTTGGATATCAGCGTGTCGATAGAGGCACACTTGGAATCAAGGTAATCGGCGATTTCGCGCTGTTCTTCCATTGATAACGACGGAATGAACATATTTTCATAGCACGATTGCGTCATACTAGGTAAAGTCGTTTGCGACACATACAACTTGTAGTCAAAGCAACCAGCTATATAATAGAACCATCTTAAACAATAACCATCTTTCATCCTCACATCAAAAGCCGTATCGACATTCCAATACCGACCTTCTATATAATGAGGAATATGCAATGTTGCGCCTTTACGACCTATTAAAACAACCGGACCTTCTTTATACTCTCCACAAGTTCTAAAACTATCAGCACCACTTCCGTATACTGGAACGTCACCTTCTGTTTTAGGATCAGAGCCGTTCGTTATTGTCGTACAATACTTAACCTTTATTAGCCCCCATTCCTTCGGAATCTGACCAATCCAGTCGACGTCGGAATCCTTCATGGGTCGCTTGCCGCGTACACCCTTAGTCACGGCTTCGGTAATCACGGCTTGCTTTAGCTTCTTGTATTCCTCGATGGATTCAGTAGTCTTGGCGATTACGTCGTCGATAGAGGCGCACTTGGCGTCCAAATACTCCGCAATACGTTTTTGCTCTGACAAGCTAGGGCATGGAACAGACATCTGCTTCATATCAGCCCATCGGGTCGTCCACAAATCATCTACGATACCGTGTCCCCACTTATAAAATTCATCCGCAAACATCGTTGTATGAAACAACCAATTATAATACCTTGGATTCATTTCATTTCTTGGGCACAATACGGTATTTATCAAAGAAACCGAACCATCTCTATCTGCTATACCACAAGAACCGCGTCGATCAGACCTGCTATTTATAGCAAAGTCACCGCACCTTACAAGCTTTCTGTCATCATGGGCGTCTGTTTTGGCAACATTAGCCAACTGAGGTAGGACTCCTTGCATCGTGACAGACAACGGCGGATAATCGACATCACTAACTTTTTGGTTCCGTTCCGAATACAATTCCCCTATACGCCCAAGAGTCCACCCATCGGGTATCATGCCGATCCACTCGACGCCGCTATCCTTCATCTTCCTAGTCATCGCTTAGCCCTCGAACAGTTCCTTCAATGACTTGGTGATATCAGATTCAATCTTGGTAAGGCGTTTCTCGATATCCTTGGCCTTTTCTGGCGTTTGATACTTGTAAAAGTAGCGCGTCATCGGAATCTCATAGCCGACCTTGGTCTTGGATTTATCTATCCACGCATCGGGCGCATACGGCAGCACCTCGCGCTTGAAGTACGCATCGATATCCTCAGTCAGCGGCACATTCTCAGTATCGCGAAGACTCGCGTCGGCGACGGGCTTACCCTTCTTTAGCACTGGCTTGCCATTCTCCATCTGAGGGCGTTCCACCACTATTTTGTTATAGCCGAAGTCCTCGGTGCCGAATATCTTGGTCTCGCAGTAGATACCATCGACGTCGCCATAGACAGCGCCATCCTTGTATTCGCCATACGCCTTTACAATCATGTCACGGCATTTGTCAGAAATGTCATAGCGTTTGAAACCAATCGGCTTGCGCCTCTGTTCCGCACAATGGCTAGCATCAATGAGCAACACCTTGTTCTCTCGCTTGGCTGGCTTATCCTTGCTGATAACCCACACGTACGTCGCAATACCAGTGTTCATAAAGCTGTCGTTCGGCAGCTGGATGATGGCATCCAGCCAGTCATTCTCTAAGATATGCTGACGGATGTTGCTAGGACCACTACCAGCGTCACCGCTGAACAGCGGACTGGCATTCTGAATAATCGCCATCTTGCCGTCGGCGCGGAGCTTACTCAGACCGTTCAGCACGAAGAGCTGCTGGCCGTCGCTAATCTTGGGGAGTCCGGCAGCGAAACGGCCTGAATCACCCTTAGCGGCTTCCTTCTCCACGGCCTTCTGTTCCTTCTTCCAGTCGATGCCGAACGGCGGGTTCGAAATGATATACTGGAACGTGAAACCGCCGAACTGGTCGTCGCTCAGCGTATCGCCGTATCGCATGTTGTCGGGGTCGCCACCACGAATCAACATATCTGCCTTGGCAATCGCATACGTGCTGGGGTTAAATTCCTGACCGAAGCAGTTTACGTCGATTTCGCTGTTCAAGTCGTGGATACGCTCTTCCATGCAGCTGAGCATCTGGCTCGTACCCATGGCCATGTCATAGACGGTCACATTGCCGTCTTCTAGGCTCTGGTCGCACAAGAGAACGTCTGTCATCAGATAGATGATATCACGGCTCGTAAAGTGCGCTCCAGCCTCTTCGCCGAAGGATTCGCTGAATCGACGTACCAAATCCTCGAAGATGTAGCCACAGTCCACCGCGCTCACCTTGTCGGGGCCGAGGTCGCCCTTGGTCGAGTTAAATTCCTTGATGACTTGGTACAGCGTACCGGATTCCACCATGCGCTTGATGACGTTATCGAACTCGAACTTGGCAAGGATGTCCTGTACGTTCTCGCTGAATCCGTTCACGTAGTCGCGGAAATTGGACTCGATGTTATCAGCATCGGCCAGAAGCAAGTCGAAGTCGAACTTGCTCACATTGTAGAACTGGTAGCCAGATGCCTTGGTCAAGAACGTATCTATGACTTGGAGCTTCTTGACCTTCTCGTACTGAGCAAGCACTTTCGCATGGGTAGGCTTCAAGCAATCATGGAAGCGCTTGATGACCGTCATCGGCAGAATAACAAGGCCGTATTCGTGAGCCTTGAAGGGGCCTCGCAACGTATCGGCCACGTTCCAGATGAGTGCAGATTTTTCGGCGATATTCGTGCCGACTTGGGCAAAGCGCTTGGCGTTAGACATATAACAAATACTCTATGATATAGGGGCTGTTTTTACTCTATATAATATAAATATGTGATGAAAGGGTGGAGTGGAGGTATTTAGCGAGCCTTCAGAAAATAAGACCTGATACTCCCGTTTGCGCTGTAATAGTGAAATGGTTTTAGAAAAGTATACGAATTACATAAAAATAGGGTATATTCTTTTAACTGGTGTGAAAAAAAACACAAAGAAAGGAAATGATGGGTGAATCGCAACTGAATCCGTTTGTTAAAGAAGGGCTGGATATCCTTTTCGTTGGTCTTAACCCTGCCAATGGCTCTAATAGCCAAAGGCATTACTTTTCGGTTAACCAAGCCTTTTGGAATCAATTGCTCAGTGCAGGTTTGATTACGGAAAATGTCAATAAATTATGTGCTGATGACGAAATCTTTGGTAAGAATAAAAAGAACTATAAGGGATGGTCCTATGGCATAACGGATCTTGTTCCTAAAGTTGTAGATAGTAATAGTAAAAATGTCAAACCCAGTGACGATGATTGTGAGCATTTAAAAGAATTAATAAAAAACTGCTCTCCTAGGGTTGTGGTTTTGTTACATAAAAAAGTTGAAAAGAAGTTTCTTTCTTATGTGAAATCAAAATTTGATGATAATGAAACTGGGAGAGTCGGCAGAATAATCGGGAAATGCTCAACGATGTTTTATTTAGTTCCATTTCCACATGGAAATCACATAAAATCAGAAGTAAAAATTAAACGCTATGCAGGAATCAAGAAATATCTGGAAAGCATTCACAAGAAATAAATAAAATATAAAGAAAGGAATAAAATGTGTGTAGAATCGCAAAAAAATGGCCGTGACAGTGAAGAAACCATAAAAGAATTTGGTGTCAAACTAACTTGGGAAAAATAAGTACAGGAGTATTTATGACAAAAAAGATACCCAAACCAAGCATAGCTCAGGTGAAGAAGTACATATCAAAATGGGAAAAACTGGAAAATTATGTAGCTCAGGAAAATGCATTAAATAAGCTGTTTCATGAAAAAATTCCTCAAAATAAAAAAATAGATGAGGTATTAATTAAGGTTGCTACGTTGAATGATTTCTATAGCACAAATATTTTTTCAATTTATTCGGTTGCAAAACATATCCATTCTTTGAATATAGACAAAAATTTAAAAAATGGGGATGAATCGATTGTTTCTAAGATTCAGAAGGTTCATGTAAAAAGAAAGCTAAAGAATTTCTACTCTTTTGCTAGTAAATATTGTAGTCATCACAATTCAAAGGATTTCCCAATTTATGATAGCTATGTAGACCGCATTTTGCGTTACTTTAGAAAAGAACATAGATTCTATCAATTTGAAAATGACGATTTGAAAGAGTATAAATCTTTTAAAAAGGTTATGTTTGAATTTCGTAAATTTTATGGATTAGAATCGTTTAATCTTAAAGAAATTGACCGATACTTATGGCTTTTGGGGAAAGAGATGTTTCCCAAATCTTATGGAAAAAAGGCTTCTTCTTCAGTGTCTCACAGACGATTAAAAGAGTAGATAATGACTATTGAAAACGAAACAAAAAGTGAAATGAAATTTTATATTCCAGCACCTGATGAATGGGACCCTCGTACACGCATAGAACTGACGTTTGGACTAGGTGATGCAATCCGTTATCATAGGGAAATGACAGTTCCTGGGATTGGTGGCTTAACTTATGTTCGGCAAGCTAGTTGGGCTGTTGCCGGCATCGATATTGCAGGAAAAGATCTGGGCGCAAAGCGCTACAGAGCTCGAGATATAGCAAATGCTATAGAAGCCCTAGGCTGCAAGTTAGAATATAGATATATAGGAAAAGAAAATTATGCTCATATTGGTTCTCGTGCGTTTGGACGTGAACCGGATGCACACCTGTTTGAAGAACTGAGAAAAGAATCCTTCTATGTTCGTAATACCTATCGACAGACTATAGTAACTGCTTTAACTTCACTTGAATTTTGTGATACCTCGACAAGATTTAATCAGATGAAGTTGACAGATAAGGGGGAGGATCTAAAAAAGGCTTTTTATAATAGTAAAATATTTTTTTTGAAACTAGGAATGAAGAAAAGAAAAAATAAATCTTGCGAGGAATTTTTGTTTGACTGGGTTCGGGGAAACAGATCTAATGTGTTTGAAAATGATGATTTTTATAAAGCACTAAGTATATCTACTCCAACTGAACTGGAAAAACAGATTGTATGGAATCGGCTATACACAAAAACCCCAAAAATTACATATGATAAGAATCGACGAATCCGTTTAATGGATTTAATGGAAAAAATGAATTTAGATAATCTATCTGAGGAGGGGTTATGTAGAGAATTGGAAAGAATGGGTGGTGCGGATCATAGTAAACAAATTTCTGATGCTATTCGCTTTAATATAATGCGCCAGCGTGCTGTTGATTTATTGCGAGAGTGTGCTTTATTAGTTAATTCTTTAGGAAAGAGAGAAGTTGAGTTGAGTGAGTGCCTTGATCACAAACCAATAAAAAAGGCGTTTGAAGAATTAAAAGATGCTTGTGAAGAGTATGATTCTAAACTACATCGGAAAGGAGATGTTCCGCAAACAGCGGTAGATTTTGCTACTTCAATAAATGATAAACCTATTCTAGACGGAATTGAATATTTGATATCAAAGGAATATGGCGTTTTGGATATTGTCAATAAGAGGCTCCGCCCCTTAAATCTATTTGACAAATTTTTAAACCGTTTCACGAATGATGAAAGTGGTGAAAATGAGGCTGGGGAAGAAGACTCTGCCGACTTGAGTACGAATAAGAAAAATAATCAAACTGGTTTTGTACTGCAACGATTGGACCAGTGGCTTACGCTATGGAAGGATGCTCATGTCTAATGAAACATACAGCAATATATTTGAACCGCCGCAGAACCTTTTTGGGCAACTATGTGTCGCTTCGGCTTTAAGTGCAGATGAAGTCTTTGTTGAAAATGCTTTGTCTATTTTTACCAAAAGTGATTGTCAAGGGAGGGCGTTTGACCGTTGCTATTCCCTTTTCTTGATGCTGAATCAAGGCCATAAACTTTTGGATAAGTCAATATCGGGTTTATGTCAGTTGGAGCCGTCTTCTCGGGAAGTGTGGTCAAGGATTGCAGTACAGCACGCTAAGGTTGCTATAATGCAATTTGGATCTAGTCGGATGCGTAAGGATTATATATGCGACGACGATACTATATGGCGCCTTGTTGTATGCACTGGAAACTGGACTGAAGAAAGTGCAAAAAATCAAATAGAAATGGTGTGGAGCATTGATGTTAATGGTTCTGAATTTGATGAAAAAGATGCTGCAGACCTGCTCTTGGCGGCCAGGTTTTTGAAGAATCTAAAAAAACTTTATTCATGTAGTGATTTGTTTTGGAATAGAGCTCAGCAAATGCTTGATGCTATAGAAGAAAGGTATTCTTCTGTAGAAATAGATAACTCAAGATTTATTTCCTCTCTTCCGGATTTCGGAGAAGGAACTTTTGATACGAAAGGTGTGCCTTTGTACGATAGTATTATAAAAAAATTTAAGGGGCGATGCACACAGTACAATTATCTAATTGCAGGGTCTGGCTTTTACGAACAATCGAGAGATGAGTCTAAACCAAAAATTCTGAAAAAACTTGAGTCTAAACTTGATGAAATGGATGTGACGAAAAGTTATAAGAAATATTTAGTAGTTAATTCTGAAAATGCTGGCCAAGTTGCAACCTGGGCAAATCGGGATTGGGACGTTTATAGGCCATATGACTATAGTGAAAAGAATCGAAAATTGCATGCTAAATACATTTTTCTTGGAAAAATTTTTAAGGGAAAAGTAAAAAAGGGAATTATGTATGTCGGTTCTGGAAATTTATCAATAATGGGACTCTTGAGCGCTTATGGTGTTGTAGAAAAAAAGGCCGGTCAAGGAAATATAGAAGCGGGAATTGTTTTTGAAACTTCGGGCTATTTGCCTGAAGATGAAATGGAACTTAATAAAGCCCTAGCATGTTGCCGTGATGATGAGATTGAATTTGGGGATGCTCTTGTTATAGGGGAAAATTCTGATGAACCCGAACCAACATTTATCCCTCCCTCACCATTATATGCAATTAGACGATTAGAAGGGAATGAGAAGTTTGAACTTCTTTGGAATGAATCTACTGAGGAAACCGCTGAGTCACATTCTTTAGAGATTAACGGAAAAACTGAGATTGTTTCTGTGGATAGGAATGTTGCATTCAAATGGTCTACATGGGGGTTGCGTGGGGATGATTTGCCGCAATGGATTCGGGGCGTCATTGATGGTAATCCTTACCAAGTGCCAATTATTTCTGGTGACGGTCTTTTAATTGAGTCAAAGCGAACGTTTAAGGACCCTGCGGAATGGATAGATTTTTTGGATAATTTCCCGAAAAATGCGGATAGCAAAGATGCTGGGGACGATGATGGACCGGACGATGATGGACCAGATGGTTCTCCTACTGCAGTAGGTTCTAACGAGAAAGATGAAGTAAAGCATTTCCCGTATCAAAATGCTATGAAGATTGTTGAGGGATTGGCGAATTTAAACAATCGCTATTTTCCAAAGGATGGTTCAAAGGCAAATTGTCAAAGCTTTTTGGAAGATTGGATTTTCCAGATAGATAATAGCGTGAAATGCTTGCCAGAAGAATTTCGTATCCAGATGAAAGGCATTGGAATCAATTTTTTATCTGTTCTAAAAAATGAGGATGGATTTGCTCCGACATTGACTCCTGAATTACGAAATAAATGGAACGAATTTATCGATAAATGGGCTGAAGATTGGGGATTGCCCAAAGATAACTGTATATGGAAGACTTAGTATGCTTGATTGGAATCTTGTTGAAAAAAAATTAGAAGAGTTGATTGAAGAAATTGGCTGCGCCAATATTGAGTCTGTTTCAAAATCAAAAAAAGGTTTGCGATATGGCCAAGATCTTGCTGCCCGAGCCGTTATGCAGAGGATAAAGGAGCATGGTGTTATTCTTGCCGATGAAGTTGGTTTAGGAAAAACTCGTGTGGCACTGCTTTTAATGGAAGCCGTGTTGAGGTCTGGTGGTACAGTTGCGGCAGTTGTCCCCCGAGGTTTGATTTACCAATGGGAAAATGAGGCTAGTGAATTTGCAAAAACTATTGAGCGACCAAGGATAACGAAAAATATAAAAAAATTGACGAAATTTGAAGATCTATTTGATGATGGGGTTGTTTATCCTGTTGCCTTGAATAAAGGAGTTCATTCTTCCTGGCCATTGATATCTCAAAGGTTTGGTATGTTTTCGCCTCAAACAAGAAATCTGAGGCGTTTTGATATTTTTGGAATGATTGCGAATGAATTGAAAGAGAATCAAAATAGGAATAATTGGAAAAGATATATTGAATTGATAAAAAAAGATCCTGGTTATGAGCAAAAACAAAATGCGTTGATTTTTTTAAAGAAAAAAGGACTCAAACAATATAAAACATTAAAAGAATTGGGTGCTCCGATAAATCGTGATAGAAAAAATCAAAATATTTTACAAAACATTGTAAAACACAATGGTTTGGCCGATGCAAAAAAGATTATAAGAGAACTAATAGGTCCGATTGATTTCTTGGTGATAGATGAAGCTCATAAAGAAAAAGGTAGTTTGGCAGAAGAAAGAGAAATGACAAATTTGGAATCTCTTTTGAAGGAGGTTGTGGAAAAAAGAGGCCGCGTATTGGGGATGACGGCGACGCCAATTGAATTAAATGTCCAGAATTGGAAACAATTATTGATGCGTTGTGACATTGAATTGAAGGATATAAAAGAGAATGTATTAATCAATTTTGATTCATGTTTGGGTGAAGCAAATAAAAACCCGGATAACCCCAAAATTTTAAAAAAACTGATTGATTCCGCGGGCCCTTTTCAGGATTTCTTGGAAAAGTATGTTGTTCGTCGTCGTCGTTGCCATCAAAATGAACATAGTTACCTTGTAACTGGCCTAAAGGAAGGTGTGGCTCATCCTTATCGACAAACCAAGGAAGTTAATATTAATGTTGAATCGTTAAGTAAAGCATGGCAAAAGGCAATTTTGTGTTATGAAGGGGTCAATTGTGCTGCATTAGGGAGAAATGCCGAAAATCATAGCGATAAGTTTTTAAGACGAAATAGTGCTGCAGGCTTAATAGATATTGATAAAGATGAATCTTTGGAAAATGTGATAGATCCCAAGGAGAGAAGGCGAATCTTTTGGAAAAATTTGGGAAATAAATTTGCGCGTTCTGACGATGCGCGAATGAAAATGCACCCCAAAGTACAAGCGGCGGCGGATCTGATTGAAGACTTACTTGGTGAAAAAGATGAAAAGGTCCTTGTTTTTGGAACATTTAATCTGCCAATGAGAGAATTAAGGGGCGAATTAAATTGGCGTAATTATTCCCGGCGAATAGAAGAAGGTCGAATTCTAAAAAATGATATTGTATCAAACGAAGAAGAGTTGCAGAATATTTATAAAGTATATAAGAGGTTGTTTCCAACGGGGGAATTCTCAGCAGATATTGAACTTTTTAGGAACCGTGCCAAAAGCCTACATGATTCATATGAACGTATTCAAAGAAAATTACTGAAGATTACTCAGGATAAGGAAAAAGATATACTAGATATAATAGATCAGAGTGATGATGAAGTATTTAGCAAAGCTAAAGTATATAGTAAAATAAAAGAATCAGACCAGAATATATTTGGAAAAATTCTAGAATGCTTGCGCATTGATGTTCTGAACTTTTTTGTAGATAGTGATAACTCCTTAGAGGAATCTTCTTTTGAAACCAGTATCCCGACGCAAAGGATCTTAGAGTGCTTTCGTGAAATGGCACAAGGTTACTTGAAAGACATTTGCGATTCGAATTGCCCTCTTGAAAGTGCGGACGTAACGGAAGATATAGATGGAAATTTGATAGAAAGTTTTAAAGCGTATTTAGAAAAGTTTTCAGATGAAACCAATGGGTTCAAGTCTTCGGTTCTCTGCAGATTTATGAATGGCGATACTAGTTGGGAAACGAGACGGCGTCTTCAACGTCAGTTTAATACGAAAAGAATTGCTCCGAGAGTTCTTATAGCGCAATCAATGGTGGGCCGTGAGGGTTTGAATTTACACAAGTGCTGTAGAAAGGTCGTTATGCTGCACCCAGAGTGGAATCCGGGCGTTGTTGAACAGCAAATAGGACGTGTTGATCGTATAGATTCTTTGTGGAATAAAATGGCTGAATCATGGCAAAAATTGCCAGAATGTGAAAAAGCCAATAAAGCATATCCATATATTGAAGTGTATTACATTGTGTTCAATGGAACTTATGATCAGCATCATTTTGAAGTTTTGAAAAAAAGATCAATAAAAATGAATGCTCAATTGTTTGGCGCTTTACTGGATAATGACGTTCTGGAAAAAATCCCTGAGGGAATGGAGGATAAGTTGATTGCAGCTGCACCTGACTTTGATCCGTGTAAAAAAAGAGATTGAAACGTAATGCTTAATTTTGTTGCGATAAATCCGAAAAACGGTGATAAAAAATGGCGATAAAATTTGCTGCCAGTGATAAATATTTTGTAAAATCGATACAAAATGTATGGAAAATCAAAAATAATTTGAGATTCTCGCTATTTCTTCCTCATCTTCCCGCCGGCGAAGACTACCAGGAGGGCTCCTGCGGCTACGCCGCCGACTTTCTTGAGGTCGCTCCAGAATTGTCGGCGATTTGCCTTGCACTGCTCGCAAAGCTTTTCAGCGTCTTCGGGCTTGTCGCAGCCGCATTTTTTGCAGGTTTTCCAGAGTTTTTGGGTCATAGTTAGCCTCTCGTTCAATAGGAATATATATTTATTCCCATGATTTAAGAGAGGTTTTGCTTATGTCCAACGATTTTGAAAAAAAAGAAGCAAAGGAGCCTATGCATGCGCAGGTTTTCGAGTTGTTGGGCAGACTGCTTTATGTGTGCAATGTTATAGAGTTGAGATTGCGTTGGATGTATAAACATCGCGGTGGCATTTGGACCGGCAAAAATCCTGAGGAACTTATAAAAGCAATGAATAAGGCTGTTGATGAACAGCAAAAAGAGAATAAATCTCCCCTTGGCGCGTTAGGACGGAAAATATTTGACGCCATTTATACGCCCCGTTGTAATAAGGATATAAAGGGTGCTGAAAAGGAAAACCTCTTTGCTTGTAAAATGGATGTTAAGGTTGAAAGGAAAGGACGCTCGCGCCAAGCAAAAGCGAAGTTCGACAAATTTATTGAAACGAGAAACTATTTGGTTCATGGATTTGCAAGCACTTATAATCTTACAAATGTTGAACAATATCAACAAGCCTACGATGACTTGAAAAATAAAGGTGAGATTATCAAAGATGCAGCAGAATTTTTCGATGAGGATTATTGCCTCATGAGAGATTTACTTCTGCTTCGTCGTGATGCGTTGCTGAAATCTTTAGAAAAAAAGATGAATGAGAAATTCGCTCATTTGCGAGATGGCCGAAGCAAGGCAAAGAACACTTCCAGCAAATGAATTGTGACAGCTGTTGGGTGATGTATTGGGTAATAAGTTGGGTGAATGATTGGGTGATAGGATAAAACCTACGGATACACTGCAGACGATACTAACTTAAGAACCATATTGCCAACGTCGGCAATATGATCCGCTTTGTAAAATTTTTTCCTACCCGTTGCGCAAGCGCCATTTCATCGTGGTGACGATTCCGTTCAACAGGCTCAATGTGACTCCGTTTGAATTGAATGAAGGGGCCGGTTCTGATGTTCCTAATGGTTCACAGAAAAATTCGGTGAAAATCATCGAAATGATGAAAGAAAATCCTGAAATTACCATACCCATGATGGCGGAAACGCTACGGCTGACAACGAGAGCCGTAGAAAAGAATGTAGACGAAAACGCCCTATTTCATTTTGACGCACTCTTCGTTTCACTAGCGAAACACTGGCCGTCACTTTCTGAAATACCCACCTCGCCCGCGATAACTTTCGCGCATTTTCTCGCTATTTCCGCAAACATTTTTGCGCATTTCCCGCCGCAGTTCCCCACAAAAAACGCGATTTTTCATCAAATTTCGCCATTTTCGCAACGTTTTTCCGACACCGGCCGAAATTTCTCGAAAAAATTTTCCACGCATCCCGCATTTTTCAAAAAGTTGGCACGGCTTTCGCTTAAGGTATAGCGAAAACAAAAGGGCCAACGGTAAACGCCGAGCCCGCAACAAAAAGAGGTTAAAATTATGATGAACACACAGATTATTCCGAACGCATTCTATGGCATCCAGAACTTTATTGACAGCTTGAACGCCGCAAACGCACAGGGCGAATGCACTTACACGCCGAAGGCCGACTACTACGAGACCGAAAACGGATTCGCACTTGAAGTCGAAATTCCGGGCGTCAAGAAAGAAGATTTGGACATCCAGGTCGAAAAGAACATCTTGACCGTCAAGGCTACCCGCGCCCGCAAAGACGAAAAGTTCACTTACGAACGCAGCTTCCGCTTGGCAGACGATATCGATACAGACAACATTAAAGTCTCCTTGGAAAACGGTATCTTGAAATTCGATCTTGCCAAGAAAGCACAGGCCGCAGCCCGCAAAATCACGATTGCCTAACCGGCAATCGGGCTAACGCCTAAAAAAATTCATAAGCTCCTTTTTCATACAACTCCTCCTTAGAACAACAAAAGGGTTCCCGACGTCTGCTGGGAGCCCTTTTTTGATTGCCAAATTTTACTTTTTTTATTATCTTTTAAATTGAGAATTATTCTCAATTTCAGACTGTTTACTTTTTGAGAGATACCGTGTTTCATATTCTAGACAAGCTAATGGTCACTTTAGCGTTGCTCTACACAGAGCACCACATAGACCATCATTGCCATGGCGAGCACTGCCATACTTGTCACCATATACACCACTGTCTCAACCTTATTTCGGAATTTTGCTTTGAACTCGTCGAAGCCCCGATAGAGCTCATTTGCCGTTGTTTTCTTTTTAAACTTGTACGTTTCGCAGTCGTTGTTCTGCGGCCGATTACGCTCGTTTCGCAAAAAATTTTACTGCTAAATTAATCAGTACTACATCAATAGTACATACTAATTTTTTTCTTTAAAGGGTTCACGTGCCCCGTCATCCTCCGATAGGAGGATCCATAATTCTTGTATAAGAATTTTTAGGCATTTTCCCTTTATTGAAAATTTCAAAATTAAAACAACATCCATAAAAGGATTTAAAAATGAAAAAGATTTCATTTTGTGGTTTGGCGTTCGCTCTTTTCGCAACGCTCAGTTCCCTCGTTGCTTGCAACAGTTCCGAAAAGATGCCCGAACAAAGCAAGCTTTCCATCGTCACAACAATTTATCCGGAATACGCATGGGTTAAGGAAATTCTTGGCACACGCGCCGATTCCGTTGACCTCACGCTCCTCATCAAGAACGGCGGGGATTTACACAGTTACAAGCCCACTGCACAAGACATCGCAAAGATTGCAAGTGCAAATATGGTCGTTTATGTGGGTGGCGAATCTGACGAATGGATTAAGGATGCGCTCGAAGCTTCTCCGAAAAATGACCGCACCGAAATCAATTTGATGGTTGCACTCGGTGACCGTGTCAAGGCAGAAGAAGTTGTCGAAGGCATGCAAGCGGAACACGAAGAACACCATCATGACGAACATGCAGAAGAACACGAGCATCATGGAGAGCACAAGGAGCACGCTGACGATTCGACAAGCTCAGCGACCTTGGAACATCATAATGAACACGCCGAACACCACCATCATCACG
>JAEEGK010008581.1_pt1 | contig 24076 bp, 15 predicted proteins | sample 8958771 | NCBI WGS metagenome assembly JAEEGK01 (sample SAMN16246547, study PRJNA631951) | gut metagenome | biome: gut microbiome; feature: rumen; material: SC-attached | host: Bos | place: Iran: Karaj | collected 2018-10
TTTTTTTTTTTTATATTAAAAAAATTTTTTTTTTTTGAAATTGATTATTAATTATTAATTCAATATGAAAAAATTGTTTGTTAGAGATAAAAGTGTTAAAAAAAAGAATAATTATGATGTTGGTTTACCTGAATTTAAACCTAATTTAACAATTAAATCCTATATTACAGAAAAATTGAAAAAATTAAATTCAAAAACAAGAAATGATAAACAGAATTTATGTAAAAGTGTTAGTTTAAAAAATAATCAATCAAAATCATTTAAAAGTGAAAAACAATTTTTAATAAAAAATAATACAAATTCTACAAAATATAGTGAAAGAAATAATAATTCTAAAGAAAAATATAATAGCAATTTTTTAAAAGAAATTTCAACTTCTGAATTTATTTTCCCTTTAGAAAATAATTATTTTAATGAAAGTGAATATAAAATTGAATCAAATGAATTTGAAATTGAAATGCTTAGAGATGAAAATATTAAATTAAAAAATGAATTAAATGAATCTAAAAATTATATTATAAAGTTAGAAAAAGTCATTCAAAATTTAATGAAAGATAATAATTCTTCTAATTCTATTGAAAAATGTCCTATTCCAATGCCTGCTGTTATTAAAAGAAGTTTTGAAAGAAAAAATTTATCTAATAAAAATTTTAATGCTAAGAAATTAAAAAATAAATTTAATGAAAATATGAATAATGATTCAAAAAGTAATCCTTTTCTAATTTCAATTAATGAATTAATCATTAGTTGAATAAAAAATAATTAATTAATTTTTTTTAAATATATATGATATATTATTAATTTAAAACAATTTAAATTTCTATAAATTAAATTCATTTGGTAATAATAATATATAGAAGTGGAGAAGAATTTAAATTCAAAAAATAATTAATTATAATATTAAATTAATTAAATAATGTTTAATAATATTATTTTATTTAAAATTAAATTTAAAGAATAGATTTTATAAAATATAAAACTTCATTATTAAATATTCATATATCCCAAAATAAAAAATAATAAAAAAAATGGGAGAAAACATCAAAAAACCAATATTTTCAATAAAAAAAGTTATAAACCAAAAAAAATGGTCAAAAGATGAAGATTCAATATTATTAAATTTAGTAAAGGAAAATAATGGAAAAAAATGGAAAGAAATAGCATCACATTTTCATAATAAAAATTCTCATCAATGTTTTAGTAGATATAAAAGAATTCGACCAGAAATAAATAAAGGTTCTTGGAAGAAAGAAGAAGATACATTAATTTTACATTTAATTGAAATTTATGGTAATTCTTGGTCAAAAATAAGTAAAATTATAAAAACTAGAACTGGAAAACAAATAAGAGATAGATATACAAATGTTTTAGCTCCAAATATTAATAAAAATAAATTTTCTCCTGAAGAAGATATTTTACTTTTAAATCTATATCAAAAATTTGGACCTAAGTGGTCCAAAATTCATACTTATTTCAAAGATAGGACAACTGATATGATTAAAAATAGATTTCATTCAACTTTAAAAAAAAAATTTAAATATTGTATAAATAATAATAATATTATTAATAATAATAATAAAAATAAAAATGAAGATAATTTAATAATTAATGAAAATAATAATAATAATAATAATAATAATGATGTTAATAATTTAAATACTTCTGAATTAAATAAAATCAATGATAATATTAATATTAATAATAATAACAATAATAATAACATTAAAAATAATAATGTTAATAATAATAATATTATTAAAGGAAATTCTTCAACTGAATCTTCAACAAGTAATAATAAAGATTTTTCGACAATAATAAAATTGTCGTATCCTCCTTCTTCTTTATCTAATAAGTTAGAAAAAGAAGAAAGGAACAATATCGAACAAAATAATAATAATATTTTTAATAATGAATATTTTGAATATTTCTTTGGTGATGATAATTATATTCATTGATGAATTTTTTAATTAATTACGTTATTATTTTCATAATAACAATTTTAAATATTAATTTTATATATTTTGTATTTTTATAAATATTTTAGAAAAATGATTTTTCATCTAAAAATAAATATGCAAAAAAAAAGAAGCAAAAAAAATTAAATAAATTAGATATATTCAATTATGAATTTTAAGAAAAAACATTTAAATAAAACAATATGTAATTCTCATTATTAAAAAAACCTATAATTTATTAAAAAAATATCAAAAATTTTAATAAATTAATAAAAAAATAAAAAAAATTCAAAAATAATAACATTAACTAAATAAATATACAATAAAAACAAATATTAAAAAAAAAAAACACACACCAAAAATTTTTTATTCCTCTAACCCTAATTCCAAAACAAATTTTTCCAACTCAATAAAATCCATTCTTTTTTCTTGTTCAACTTCTAACATTCCCATAATAAGTAAGATCATATTTTCACTATAATTCTGATGAACATTTTTTCTAATAATTTTTTCTAAAATTTTCATATCTAAAACATCTCTAATTTGACTAAGTAAATTAAAATTAAGAGTAGCAGCATAAAATAAACATAAACCAAGTGAATAAACATCACTTTTATAAGTATTATGTTTAGTTTCAATGGCATCTTTTTCAATTTGAATAGCAGAATATAAAAGAGGACTCATATAAATTTCAGTACCTCTTATTGTTTGAATTCCAGTGACTTTTTTTTTTCTTCTTAATTCTTTTGCTTCGCCAAAATCACCAATTTTAAAAATATTATTTTCACAAATTAATATATTTTGTGGTTTAATATCTCTATGTGAAATATTTTCTTTTTGTAATTCTGAAAATGATTTAATTAATATTTTTATTATTGATGTTAATTCTTTTTCTGTATAATAATCTTTATTAATACTCTTTTTTTTAATTGCAGTTTCCCAATCACTTATTGCTAATTCCATTAATATATATAATACTGTTGTTGTTTTATCTAATTTTTTACTCTGCATTCCATAAATTGTTATTACGTTTAAATTTTTTGATGATGATACATTTCTTAATATGTCATATTCATGTTGTAAGGATTCAAAATCTAATTCATTTGTTCCTATTAATTTTTTCATTGCGTAATTTTTACCATCTTTTGATACTTTAAATATTTTTCCAAAGGAACCTTCACCAATTTGTTCTTTTATTTCGTATTCATCTACGTTAAATGAATAGTCTCTTTTTTTCTCTTTTGGTTTTTTTAGAATACTTTGGGGAATTTTATTTATGTTTTGGTTTTTTGGTTTATTATTGTTGTTTATATTGTTGTTTATGTTGTTATTTATGTTGTTGTTTAAGTTGTTTATTTTATTGTTGTTTATATTGTTTTTATTATTATTATTATTATTATTTAAATTGTAATTACTTATGTTATTATTACTGATATTAAGATTATTATTACTAAGATTTAAATTGATATTATTATTACTTATGTTATTTAAATTGATTATATTATTACTTATATTATTCAAATTAATATTATTATTACTAATATTATTCAAATTGATATTATTATTACTAATATTATTCAAATTGATATTATTATTACTAATATTATTCAAATTAAAGTTATTAGTACTTAAATTATTTAAATTGATGTTATTATTACTAATATTATTTAAATTGATGTTATTATTACTAATATTATTTAAATTGATGTTATTATTACTAATATTTAAATTTATATGTTTTTTATTTTTATTATTATATTTCATATCATTTAGTTCATCATCAAATTTATATATCAATTTCTGTTTAACATATTTCAAAATATCCTTTTGTCTATTTTTATTATTATTATTAACAATATTATTTTGATACATTTTAATATTAGCTTGATTTATATTATTTTCTTTATTTTCACTTAAGAAAATATCAATTAAAGAAACATTTCTTCTTTTAGGTTTAGGAATTTTATGAATAATATCATTAACTTTTTTCCTATCACCATAATCAATATTAATTTTTTTACAAACTTTTTGTTCAGCAACTTCAATATTTTCTCCTTCATAACATTCATAATTTTTTTGTTCAGAATTATAAATAACACTTTTTTCTCTATTATGTTTTTTTTCAATAATATTATTATTTAAATTTTTTCCTTTTTCAATTAAATTAATCTTATTTTTAATATTAATTCCTGTTCTATTTTCACAAATTGGACACATCCAAATATAATTATCATAAAAATTTAAAGAGCGACATAAAGAACAAACAATAATATCTTTTTTATTCATTTTTCCTTTTAATAATATTCCTTTACAATTTTTTTTATGATAAAACTTACAATTATTATAATCAATTTTACAATTACATTTAAATTCAATTTCTTTAATTTCATTATAATTATTATCAAAATTAGGAATTGCTTTTATTTTATTAATTAAAGTATCTTTAACAGACATTTTAATCATTTTAAATTCTAAAGGATTATAAACTTTTGCTTCAGAAGTAAAATTTTTTTTACATAAAATACATTTAAATCTCAATCTTGATATATCAGTTGTATATTTACAATTTAAACACTTTAAAATATTTGGAATTTGTGGATCAATATAAAAAATTTCGTGACAATGATGACATTTTATTTTATCATTTATTACAATATTACAATGATATTTTAACCAAGTTGCAGGTTGTAAATTTTTATTTTTATTATTGTTATTATTATCTTCATTATTTTCATTATTTTCATTTAATAATAATTTTGTATAATAATCATCATGACATTTTTCACAATTCATTTTAATAATATCATTTTTATATACTTTATTACAATCAATACAAATTAACATTATATCATTTTTATTTTTTACAAAAAATTCATTTGAATAAAATTTTTTTCCACAAGTATGATATGCATGTTCTACATTTGAACAATGTTTTATAAAATTTTGTCCGTTAAAAAGATAATTTTTTCTAATTGATAAAGATTCTTCTTTTATTATATTTATTGTATCATATGCAATTTTATATTGTGAAATATAATATTCTTCATTAATATAATTTTCTATTTTTGTTATTAATTGTTGTGTTGGTGGATCGTTAAATTTAGAATCAATTGTTAATTTTATTCTTTTAAAAAGATATGATAAAAATTTACCTCTTGTGTGTTTTAATATATTTGGAAATAAATCATTAAATTCGTTAATGTATATATTTTTGATTTCTTTTTCTATTGTTTCTGTTATATCGTTGCTACTTAAATTTCTTTTCATATTTTTTTTATTTTTTTTTTAGTTTTTTAAATGCTTAAATAATTATTTTTTTTAAATTAATTTTTTTATATTGTATTTAAGTTATTAAATAAATTTCTTTTTTTTGCAATTTTTATATTTTTATTCTTTTATCATTTTTAAAAAATAAAAAGTTAAAATTAACATCATAAATAAAAATATTCTAATTTATTATTTTTCATAAAAAGATTTACCATTACTAATTTTCATCATTTAATTTACATTATATAAATCATTTTTTTTCATTTTATGAAATTTAATAGGACGATTAAATCTTAATTTTGTAGATTCTCCGATTTTAGATATAAAATTACTATTAATTAAACTACCTTCAATATTTCCTTCAGTTTTTAAATGAGTTCTATTTGAAAAAAGAAAATCTAATTTATTATTTCTTTTAATATCAAGATTATTCATTATAGAAGGTAATTTTTTTTCAGGTGAATTTTTAAGTAAATTATTATTAATAGTAATTTTCTTTTTATTATTATTATTAGTATTATTATTATTATTTTTTTGATTTTCATTATCATTATTAATACTACTATTTAAATTAATTAAAGGAATTTTTGGAGGTGAATCATTTGTAATTCTAAATTTGAAAAAGTTAAATTTTCCTCTATGAGTTTTAGTATTTGTTTCAGTTTGAAGATATTCAATATTATTATTAACTCTATAATCATTTCTTCCACTTAAATCATTTATATCTCCAAAATCAATATCATTTCTTAATGTATTTTTCCCTTTTTTTTTAACTATATTATTGTTGAAATTTATTAAATTATTATAATTAATATTATTATTATTATATAATGAAGAATTATTATCTTTATTTATTGTTGTATTTACTGTTTTACATTGATTTGGCTTTTTAATTTTTTTATTAACAATAGTAATTTTTTGGTTTCTAAACTTATTATTTTTTTTCATAAGTAAATTTCCATTATTTAAATAATCATTAAAAACTTGATTTAAATTATTGTTTTCATTATTAAAATTATTATTAATTTGACTATTTAAACCAGTATTTAAATTATTTAAAAATAAAATATCTTTTTTTTGATTTTTTATGATATTATTTAAATTATTATTATTGCTATTTGTAGTTGTTCTTGATGTTGTTTCTCTATTTGTAATTGATGGAGTAATTGAATTTCTATATGTAATTTGAGGTGAAATTATTGGATTTGTATTTATTTGTAAATTCATATTTGGACTTTTTAATTCTTGTTTGTTATTTGGAGTTTTATTATTTCTTCTTTTTTTCTCTTTTGTTGTTGGTCTTATATTTTTAAAATTGTATTCTTTTCTATTTGTTATACCTGTTTTATTTCTTAGTTTTTGATTTTGATTTTTTATATTTTCTGTTTTTATATTTTCTTTATTTGAATTTTCTGTTTTTAAATTTTCTCTTTTGGGTTTAGTATTATTTATTATATTATTATTAAGATTATCAATAATGTTTTCATTATTAATTTTGTGTTTTGTAATAGTATCATTATTTTCTTCTTTTTTAGTTTCAGTTTCTTTATTTTTATTTTTTTCATTTTCTTTATTTTTACTTTTTTCAATTTCTTGATTTTTAATTTCTTCATTTTCTTTAATTTTTTTTTCTTCAATTTCTTCATTTTTAATTTCTTCAATATGTTTATTTTTAATTTCTTCATTTTCTTTAATGTTCTTTTCTTTTTCTTTATTTTTAATTTCTTCCTTTTCTTTATTTTTCTTTTCTTCAATTTCTTCATTTTTATTTTCTTCAATATGTTTATTTTTAATTTCTTCCTTTTCTTTAATTTTAATATCTTCAATTTCTTTATTTTTCTTTTCTTCATTTTCTTTAATTTTCTTCTCATCATTATCTTTATTCCCATTCTCAACACTAAAATTATTTCCATTATTTGCTTCTTCCTTTATCATTTTTTTTTTTCTATAATCAAAAATCATTTTTTCAACATCAATCTTATCATAATCAATAACAAAACTTCTATTTTCACAATTATCTTCTTGAAAACCAAATCCCAAACCAAATTCTTTAAATCTAATATTTCCTTTATTAAAAAAATCTTGTATAACATCTTCATCATCTCTATCATCATTCCCAACAACTAAAAATTTCTCTTCAAAAATATCTTTACCACATAAATAAAAAGGATGTAATTTAATATCTTTAATATCAATTCTTTCATTCGGATCAGTAACTAAAATTTTCCTAATAATATCTTTTGCACATTTTGAAACATGAAAAGGAAATTTTAATTTACATTCTAAAATTTTTTTAAATAAAATTTCATTATCATCATCTTCAAAAGGTAAAAAACCACAAATCATAGCAAAAAGTGTAATTCCAATAGCCCAAATATCAATTAAGAAACCATTATATTTATTTCCTGATATCATTTCCGGTGATGCATAACACGGACTTCCACAAGGAGTAGTTAATTTTTTTCCATAGTAAAAATTACTTAAACCAAAATCTATTATTTTTATTATATTATTTTCATCTAATAATAAATTTTCTGGTTTTAAATCTCTATGAGCAATTTTTTTTGAATGAATATATTCTAAACAATTTATTATTTGATAAAAGAAATATGAGGATTCTTCTTCTGTTAAACGATGATTTCTTACTATGTAATTAAATAATTCTCCACCTGAACAATATTCCATTATTATAAAAAAATATTCATCACTTTCACATATTTCATATACTTTTGCTATATTTGGATGATTTAGTTTGTTTAATATTTCCATTTCTCTTATTATTCTTTCTAAATCATCTTTTTCTTTTATTTTACTCTTTTCTAATATTTTTATTGCTACTTTTTCTTTTGTTGTTTTGTGAATTCCTAGTTTTACTTTACTAAATGTTCCTTTTCCTAATGTTCTTTTTATTATATAATCACCGATTTGAGATTCTTGATTTTGGGTCATTTTTTTTTTTTAAATTTTATTATTTATTTTATTTTATTTTAATAAAGGAATTTTATTTTTAATTCTTATTATAATAAAGGAAATTTTTTTTTATATATTTAGTTATTTAAATATGTTTATTTTTACGTTTTTAATTTACTTTTATAAATCTTTTTTTTAAATATAATTATTTCATTAAAAAAAACATTAAAACAAAAATAAAAAAATGAACAAAAAATTTTTATTTTTCTTATTTCTAATATCTTTCTCTTTAGAAAAAATGGAATTAACATCTCAAGATATAAATCCAGATAAAGAAATTCCTTTATTATTTACTCCATTTGGTAAAAATATAAATCCATCATTTAAATGGTATAATATACCAAAAAATACAAAAAGTTTAGCATTTTCAATAGAAGATCCTGATGCACCAAAAGGATTATTTTGCCATTGGATTTTAATAAATATTGATATTAATATTAATGAAATTAAACAAAATTCAATTGTTGGAAAACAAGTTAAAAATAATTTTGGTAAAAAAAAATATGGAGGACCAAATCCGCCTAAAGGACAAGTTCATAATTATCATTTTGTTTTATATGCTTTAAATAAAGAAAAAATTAAAGTTAAAAATTGCAAAGAGTTTAAAAAAAAAGTTGAAAAATATACTATTGAAAAAAGTGAAATTGTTGCTAAATTTAAAAGTAAAATTGGAGAGTTAATTAAAAATAAAAATAGAAAAGTAGATGATTTATAAAAAAATTATTTTTTTATTGTTGGAATATAAAGTGAAATTTGGTATTTAAATATTTTTTGATTATTATCTTTTTTAATTAATCATATAATAATAAATTAAATATATTTAAATCTTTTTTTTTTTTGTTAAATAATTTAAAACTAATGATAAAATTTAATTTTAAAGATTAAATTTCTCTTTAATTTTATTTCTAATAACATTTTCATCAGTTATTTTATGAACATATTCAATAAATCTATTTTTATATTTTAATGGATTAACAGAAGAAATTTCTATTTCTTCAGCTTTCATTTTTTTATATTGTAATTCTAATTGTTTTTTCAAAGTAAAAAGTTGTAAATAATCAATAATAGAAATTAAATAAACTTCATTATCATATAAAGAAGGAAAAATAAATTTTTTTAAATTTTCAGTGTTTTTCTTATTAAAAGTAACTTTATTTGGATCATATTCTTCTCTAAATAGTAAATCAGGTTTAATTTCTTGTTTTCCTTCTTTTAATTCAGCAATAATAACATCTAATTCTAATTTATTATTTTTTTTAAATTCACTATCAAAAAGACTTGTTAATTCATCATCATTTAATTTTAATTTAACTACTAAAAGTGAATAATCCATAATTTCTAATTGATTTAAAAATTCTGCATCTTTTGTTACAAGATTTATTAATTTATTACAATTTTCATGATTTAATATTAAAGCTCCTTCTTTATTATTAAAATTAATATCTTTAAAAACAATATCTTTCTCTTTTTCTCCTTCACCTAATTGAACTTCTCTTGTAAAACTTGATCCTTTTAAATCATATTTTGATATAATATTTTTTTGAAAAACTCCAAAATTATTTTTCATTAATAAAAAATATTGATCACTATAACTTCCAAACATTTTTATTTTATAAATACCATAAATTCTAGTAATTAAACTATCTTTATTATTTTTAAAATATTTTACAATTTTTGATAATAATCCATTTCTCAATAATTCTAATTCATCATAATTAATAGTTTTAATAATAAATTTCTTATCAAAACTATTTAAAAAAAGAGCTCCTCCTTTTCCTTCACTATTAGTAAAAGTAGATTGATTATTCATAGGTAACATTGAGTCAAAAATTTCTTCTTCTTTAATATTATCTAAATCTCTTAATTGACTAAAAATATTTGGTGCGTATTCTACACATTCAATTGAAAATATTTCTCCTTTTAAAATATTTTCATCTTTTGATAATTCTGAATTTTCTGATGCAATTTTACTTCTATTTATTATATGTACTATATTTTCTCGTGATAATTCATTGTTTATTTCTAGAAAATTAAAGGAAATTGAATTTTTTTTTTTATGAATTTGTTTTTCTAAACAATAACATATTGAAATATATATATCTTTTGTTAAATGATTTATATTTTTTTTTTCAAGTTTTTCTATTTTTTCATTCTCTGATAATTCATAATAGTTTTCTTCTGAATTTTCATTTCTAAAAGTATTATCCAAATAATATGAAAGATCTGGATTAATTTTATTTTTTGAAACACAACATTGAATTGCTAAATTTTTTATTTTTATAAATAATTCAAATAATGGATTTAAAATTAATATTGGTAAAACTATAAAATTACCTATATTCTTAATTAATTTAATATTATGAGTAAAAAAATTTAATAGATAAAGAATACTTAATAAAACATGAGAAAATAAATAAAATAAAAATTTATTTGAATAAGAATCATAAAAAATTCTATTCTCATTATCATATTGATATAAAATTGCTCCTTTTATTTTATTTCTTTGAATAAAGAAGATTATTAAAGCTATAATAGGTAATATATAAAAAATAATTAAAAAAATTTTTTGTCCTTTTTCAAAATCATTTTGAAGAGTTGTAAAATAAATAATAATAATAGAGGTATTTTCACTTCCTTGATATAAATTAAATCTATATGAAATAAAAGAAACAAATAAACCAATTACCAAAGAAATAATAAAAAAAATATATTTTTTTGTATTTACATTTGTAATATTTAAAACTGTTAAACCAAGTCTATGATTAATACATAAAATAAAGCATGTATTATAATAAATTGAAAAAATAAATATTAAAGATAAATTTTTATTACTATAATTTAATACATAGAATAATAATATCCATATAATTGAAATGATTGTTTCAATAAAGCCAAAAGTAAAAAATAATATAAATATAAATGAATTCTTTTTTACAAATATTCTTTTTATATATGATATTAAAAAGAAAATATTTGTAAAAAAAGATAATATACAAAATATTTGTATAAATAATAAAAAGAGTTTAAATGATTTAAATGGCTCCTTTGGATCATTATTAGAATTACTTAAAAAATCTCCCATAATAAATAATTTTTATATAATAATCTCAAAAAAAAAAAACAAAATTTAAAAAAAATTAATTTTAACACAAAATAAAAAATTAAAAAATAAAAAAACTAAATAATGCTTTCACTTGGAGAATCTATAAAAAAAAGAAAGGAATTTGGAAATAAAATAATAGATGAAGAAACAAAAAAAAATTTATTAAAAATAATAAATATAATATTAAAAGATTCAAAATCAACAGAATTTTCTCAACCAGTAAATTACAAAGAATATAATATATTAGATTATCCAGAAATAATAAAATATCCAAGTGATTTAGAAACAGTAAAAAATAAATTAATAGAAAATAAATATAATTCTATACAAGAATGTTTAAATGAAATACAATTAATTTGGGATGATTGTAAAACTTATAATCATCCTCAAAGTGAATATACAAAAATGGCAAATCATTGTGAAAAATTATTTAGAAAAAATTTTGAAAAAATATTTCATTTTAGTTTAACTTTTTCAAATAAAAATGATGATGATGATGATGATATTATTAATATTAATGAGGATGATTATAATGAAAATAATCTTTCAATTTGTGAAAAATTTGAATTAAGAGATATGTTAAAAAATTTATTAATTGAAAATAAAACTAAAGTTTTAAGTTCTATTATTAAATGTTTAAAACATAATTATCATGGAATTGTTGTTGAAGAAAATAATAAATTTGTAATTAATATAGATAATATAAATAGGAATATTTTGTCTCAAATTCGTTATTTGATTAATATATAATATTTAATAATTTAATAAAATAAAAATTTTTTTAATTTTTTTAAATTTAAATTTTTTAATCATTTTTTTTTCTTCTTTTTTTTGTTTGTTTTTTTTCTTGATTAGTATTATTATTCTTTCTATTATATTTTTTTCTTTTTCCTATTATATCACCAATATGATATATAACTTCTAAATTTTGATCTGGAATTAAATTTAATAAAAGATTTTGTTTTTCATTACATTCATTTAATAAGTCATTTGTGATATAATCATCAATTGATTTTTTGTTTAAATTATTTCTTAGTAAATTTTCAAGAAATTTAATTCTTTTTTTTAAAAAATTATTTTCTTTTTTCATTTTTATCATATCATTTAAGATATTTATTATATCAAAATTTTTGAAAGAAAATGATAATTCATTTTCTTTTTCATTATTAGTTTCTTTCATTTCAATATCAAAAATATCAAAAATTTCTTTATTCATTTATATAATTTAAATTTATATTCATTTAAATATATATTATCAAATTAATAAAAATATTTATTAAAGAATTTCTATTTCCATTTTTTTTTCACTTAAATTAGTTATTTTATAAAAAATATTTTGAAATATTTTTTTTATATCATGCTTTTTATCAATTCTAATTTTTTCGAAACAATAAATAATAGGCAATAATTTTTTTTTATCTTCTTTTTTATAGTACAGAATATTTATAATTAAATCATTGAAATTACAATAAGAAATCTTTTTTACAATATTTTTATTTATTAATTGATTTTCAAATATTTTACAATCTGTATTTTTTATTGCAGGCTCTGAGTTTTTACTTGAAAATTCTTTTAAAAAAATTTTTAATTTTAATAAAGTATTAACATTATTTTTTTTATTAGTTTCAATTAATCTAATTAACATATCAAAATTTAAATTAATTGGAACTTCAATCACAACTGTTTTTAATTGATTATTAAAAGCAAGAATAAACTCTTCAAATAATTCAATTTTAAAATTAAAATCATAATCAAATGAAATATATAAACTTTCTAATTTTGTAAATACACTTTTTTCAGATTTATAATTTTTTAAAAATAAAATGAAATCATTAGAAGATAGTTTTTTTAATTGTAAATATGATAGTTCAGAAGGAAAATTCTCAAATTTAATAAGTGAAGTAACATTTCTAAAATCAAAATATAATTCTGATATTTTTAATTTATTAAATTTAAATCCACCATTATAATAATAATATTTTTTTCTTTTTGTTAATTCAATTAAAATATTTTTACATTGATTATCATCATCAAAAATAATTTCTAAATAATTTAATTTAAAAGCGAAATTTTGAATACTAGTAAATAAATTAATTATAAAACAACTAATTGATGAATTATAATTATCAAAATTTTCAATATTATTATTTAAATTAACTAAATTACATGATAAATTAATAGATAATTGAATAAAATCTCCCATTTTATGATCTAAAATTGTTGATAAATCAAATAAATTTGAATTAAAATTAATAAATAATTCATTTAAAATAGTTTCATTTTTTAAAATTAATGAATCTTGATTAATTTTTTTCTTTTCAGGTAAATATTCATAATATAACATTTTATTATTTTCATATATATTAATATCTTTACTTTCATTATTTAATGTTTCATTTATTGATTCTTCTGTTTGATTACCTTTAATTTGACTATCATTAATATTTGAATTATTTTTTGTGTAAAAATTATATTTTGTTTTTGAATATATATTATATTTTTTTGAGTTTAATAAAATTTTCCTAAATGAAATTTTTTCACTTGGAAATAATATTAATTTTAATTTACATAAATTTTCATCTTTAACTAATGATTGATTACAATAATTAAATAATAAAGGATCAAAAGAATTAATTTCAAAAATTAATTCAAAATAATTTTTTATAAAATTATTAATAAACAATTCAAATTTCATTAATTTATTATTAAAATCATTATGATAAAAAATTTTCTTATCATCAGCACTTGAAAAAGGATTTTTAATAATTATAGTATCATTTTTTTGAAGTTCATTTGATGAAGCCATTGTTCTCATATTACTATTATTTATTTTAGATTTATTTTTATAATCTTCATCATAATTAGAAATCATTTTAGATAAAATATAATGTGATTCAATTTGATAAGAATCATATATTTTTATTGATAAAGAATTAATTTCTAAAACAGAATAAGCAGATTTGGCTAAAATTAAATTAGATATAAATGTATTTTCATATTTATTACAAAATGATATTATATTATTTTCATTTATTCTATAAATATTTTTTTTTTGAAACTCTTTATTTATTGGTATTATATTATAATCAAAATCTAAATTTATACATGCTGGGAAAAATATTTTAAAAAAATGAGAAAAAAGTAGAATAACATCTAAATTTACTTTATCTTCATTTTTAGAATTAAGTCTAATTTTTATTGTTTTTATTTCTGAAAAATTTTCTATAATATCTTTTGCTTTATAATCTTTTATTTTGAAGTTTAAATCATAATTTTTTATTGAAAAATTTTCTAATTCTTGTATATTTTTTATTTTTTCTATTACGTTTACTAAAATATCAGTTATTGTTAATAAAGTTGAATATTCTAATATTAATATTGATTTTAAATTATCATCATAACATATAAATCCTAAATTTGGATTTTCTTCTTTAAAATATCTTTTTATATTAGATATTAACATTTTTATTTCTTTGAAAAAATTTTCATCTAGTGAATTATATGTTTTAATTATTTTATGTTCTAAGTTTTTGTGATGATAAAATATTAATCCTGTTTTTAATAATGTTACTATATTATTAAAATTTTCTTTTTTTTCATTTTTTTTTATAACATCAATTTTCTTTGTTTGAGTGTTATATTTTAAAAAAATATCAGTCATTAAAGAATTTATTTTAAATATAATTTTTAATTTTTAATATTTAATATTAAAAAAAAAGAAATTTAAGATAATAATTCAAATTAAATAATCATAAAAATTAAAAATAGCCCAAAAAAATAATAACATTTTAAAAAAGATTAAAGAAAGAGATTAATGATTCTTTTTTAATTCAATTATTTAACTTAGAAATTAAGACATTTTAAATATCTAAAACTAATCAAATCTCTTTATTTTTATCAGAGATATTTATACTTTCAATTTTATTATCTTTACAATAAAATTAAAATAAACTATCAATAACTTCACATTTTTTATATTTTGAATAATATATTTTAAATAGAAAATAAATTTGCTTTGAATTGAATTAATTTTTTAAGTATAAATAAATACCTTTTAAAATGCATCAAAAAATTATCATTAAATAAAAATAAATTAATTGAAAAAATAAAAATAATCGTTATTTAATTAAAATTAATAATTATTAAATTTAAAAAAGACGATAATAATTAAATTTGATTTATTATATTTAAAACAAAAAAATGGAAGAATCAAATAATATAATTGATACAAGTATATCAAAAAATAAAATAAATCAAGAAAACATTTCTCTAAATGTAAATCCAAGTAATACAGATGACAAATCAACTTTTGAAAAAACAATAATAGAAGCATTTAGACAAGAAAATGTATATGAATGTATGAAAAAATTAACAATTGCATATGATGAAATAAAATTTTATATTAAAGATATAAAAAGTTCAAATGGTAAAAATTTTATATTAAATAGAAATTTATTGGATAAATTAAATAGATTAGTCGAAAGAAAATATATCAATATAAATGTATTAATCGGAAAAATATTTAATGATTTATTAGAAACTTCAAATTTTGAAATTTTATCAAATGATACTAATTTATTAATTCAATTATCAAATCAAATTTTAAATAATTTAGATATAATTAAAACTACAAATGTTTCGTTAAATTTAGAAAAAAAATGTTCAACTTTTCTAAATTTTTTATTACAAAATAAAAATATTAATTTAGATGATGAACAAAAAGAAATATTACAAGACTTACTAAATTCATTTCCTTCAAGATATAATAGTGAAACATATAAAAATTTTAAAGATATTAAAGATAATATAATTCAATATTGTCAAAGTGATCAATTAGAAAATAAAATTGAAGGAATAGATTTATTAATAAGTAATTTTAATAATACTTTCTCTATTCATGAACAATTTGATTTACTATTTCAATATGTAACTCAAATTGTAAAAAGTTTAATTAATAAACCAAATATTGATTATAAAAAAGCATATTTTCAATTAGGAAATTTTATTACTTGTATGTTATATAGTATTAAATTTAAAGTTAAAATAGAAAGTGAAGCAAATATACAAATGAATGTTAGTTCAAAGTCAATTTTTTTATTTGATAATATCAAAGAAGATGAAAAAGAAAAAGAAAATATTCATTTACAAAAAAGTGATACTAATAATTCAATGAAAGATTTATCTTTTTTAAATAATTGTCTTTTTGAATTAACTGATCAAAAAGATATTTTAATAAAATCAGAAAATATAATTCCTATTTGTTTATTAATTTTAAATGCATTAATTATATATGATAAATTATTTGATTTACAATATGTTTGTTTTTTATTACTAAAAAAATTATATTTTTTATTCCCAGAATATAGAAAAAATATAGAAGATTTAATTACAAAAAATTTAATAAACTTATGTATTTATAAAAAAAAAGAAGAAAGATTAAATACAATTGAATGTCGCCTATTTTTACATTACTTATTAAAAAATGGAGAAGATGAAGAATTAAAATTAAAATTAAATAAAGTAATAGAAGAAAAAGGAGATTCAATAAATATTGAATTAGAAGAAACTATCTTATATGATAAAACAATAGTTGAATATGAAAATTTAAATTTTTCAAATTTTAATTTAAGAATTGCATATCCTTATTTAAGTATTATAGATGCAGGAAATGAATATTCAAAATACATTGAAGTTGATAATCCAAATTCTTTAATTTATATTGGAGTAGCAACAAATAATTATGATATTAATGTTAAGTTATTTAAATATTGTCCTAATATTACAAATGATAATAATTATTATGATGATTTAAATGATAATAAACATTTTATTGAAATTTATAAAATTGAAAGAATTGATTGTAGTGAAATTCCTCTTAAGATTATTTTATTTTGTAAAGAAAAAGGTATTTATAAATTAGTTTTTGATAATAGTTATAGTTGGTTTAATTCTAAAACTGTTAGATATAGATTAAGTGTTTTGAAATTAATTAATGAAAATAGTGATATTAAAAATATGGATAATTTAGGGATTAATGAAAATGATAAAATTGAAGTTGATGTTCAAATTTAAAAATTGGTTAATAATTAATATAAAACAAATAATAAACTTAATTTTATATATTTTTATTTTAATATATACCAATATTTTTAAGATTAAATTTTTATTTACCTATTAATATAGATGTTAATATTTTTATTTTTGATGTAGAAATAAATATTAAAAAATTTATTTTAATTTCCTAATTCAAATTCATTAGTAATATCATTTTTACAAATTGGACAATTATTATTATTATTATTAAACCATTCTTCTATACAATTATTGTGAAAAATATGAAAACAAGGTAAAGTTTCAACTTCATCATTTTCGTTATAATTTTCCATACAAATAACACATTTTTTAACATATTCTTCACCTGATTTTTCTGAATTTTCTAAAAACTTTTTATCTATTTTAAATTTTGGTAATCCTCTTATTATACTTTCAACTTTTTGTTGTTTAATAAAATCAATTGGATTAAATTCAATATCAAAGTATAATAAATGTCTTTCTAAAAATAATTCATTTAATAATCTTAATCTTTCTTGAAGTGTATGAAGTCTATTTGATAATCTAATTTCTACTGAATTTAAATTACTTGATGAAGTATTTATTTCATTATTATTATTATTTCTATTATTTATTACTCTATTTCTTTCTATTTCTCTATTATAATTTAATTTATCTTTTAATTGTTGTTCAGTTTTACCAAATATAAATATATATTTTGTATTATTATTAATAAAACCATTTTCAGGATTACATTTTAAAACAAATAATTTAATATCATATAATTTAATAATATCACTTCTTTCAATATATTTTTTTATCCCAGATAAAAAATAAGGTTTATAATATCTTTCCACAATAATACTTTGATTTTTTCTATCATTTAAAAAAGGATTACTATTTTTAATAATACCAAAAGTGACAGAATTAATATTTCCAATATTTCTATTTTGAATATTTATTATACTTTCATTATTAATAATTCCACAATTTGGTTCACAATTTCTAATATATAAATCAATAGAATTAATTCTAGTCAAATAATTATTTAAAATACTTAATTGACTTTTATAAGGAGTATTATAAATTTTATCTTTTAATTCTTCAATTGTATAATTATCATAATTTTGACATGTTATTATATTAACTTTTTTAATTAAAATGTTATTACTATAAAAGTCATTACATCTTATTAAAGTAGAAGAAGTTATTTTTCCACTTATTAAATTTGGAGTTGTAGATATTACTTTAAATTCATATTCTCCAACAGAAAAAATTTTTCCTTTATGAAGTAGTCTTGATTTAAATTGAAAAAAAGGTATTAAAACATTATTAATTAAATCAACAAAAATATTATTATTTTCATTTAATAAATTTCCTCCAAGTTTATCTTTATTAACAATTAAATTAATAGTTTTAAAGGAAGGAATATGCATTTTAGTAACTTTTGTAAAAGGAAGTAATCTATAAATAGTATAAACACAATTTTTACATTTAGAATAAACAATACATTTTTTTTGTATTGTTTTAGGATATAAAAATTCTTTTTTTATTTCATTAAAATTATTATCAGGAATATCAATTTTTTTTTTGCAATTTTCACATTCAATTGATTCATTTATCCCATTATCAATTATTATTTTTTGACAAAATGGACATTTAAAATAATAATCTCGAGATTCTGGTTCTGTTGATAAATGATATCCATAAAATTCATTTTCTGATAATGTATTTTCTAAATTTGAATTAACTCTCATAAAACCATTTTGATGTGCATTTGATATTGATGTTATCTTTTTTATTTGATTCCCCATTTATTATTTAAGTAAAATATGATTATTTAATAAATATTATTTGGTTATAATAAATATATATAAATCCTTTTTATTATTATATTAATTAATTAAAAATCAAATTATGAAAATATAATTTATTAGTATTTAAAAAAATGAATTTAATTTTGGGATTGTTATTATCTATTTTTTAATTAGTAAACTATATTATTTTGTCTTTAATTTTTAACTAATTAAATAATATTCAATTTAAAAGATAAAATATCTTCAAAATTTATCTTAAAAAAATTAAAAATCAATATTTTTACACAATTAAAAAAATAAAAAAATTTAAAAATAATAATTTCTATCTTCAATAATTATTTTATTGTTAAATAAATATTAAAAAATAAAAATTAATATAATTTCTTTTTATAAAATGTCATCAAATTCATCAAATAACAACATTCAAACCTCCATAGAATCATCAAATAAAGAACAATATGATAATATATATTCAAACTCGAAATTTTTTTCTGAAAAAGATAAATACATTTTAAGAAAACAATTTCTTCACATAATACCAACATATTATAATCAAAATAAAAATAATTACATTCCCTCATTAATTAATTCTTCAAATCCAAAAACCCAAATTGAAGAATATAAAAAACTTCAATCAGAAATAAACTCAATAAAAAATAAAATAACAGAATTAGAAATTTCTAAAAGAACAAAACTCTCAAAAATAGAATCTCTTCGTCTTCTTATTCGTCGAATTGCAAATGAAGATTGTTTTTTATACAATCAACAAATTAATTATAATAATTATATATCAAGAGAAAGAAAATCTATACCTACAACAAAAAAGAATAATAATTATTATATGCAAACGAAATATCCAAATAATAATAATAATAATATTAATAATAACATTAATATTACAAATGAGAATGATTCGAATGAAATATCAGAAGATAAAGAAGGCTCTGGAAAAGTCGATCAAGCTATTCCAAATTGTGATAGAGATATTTGTGATTGGTATTATGGACAAGAAGAAAGTAATAATTGTAATAATTTTAATTTTGTGTTTATGGATAATGGTTTTAGTTATTGTAAGAAGCATTTGTATAGTTTTGAAAATAGTTTGGAAAATTCATGTTAAAAAGTTTTATTTTTATTTATGGATATTATTATTTAGTAATATCCTTATTTTATTATGGATTAAACTTAATTATATTTTTGGTTTACGGTTTTTAGTTTATTTTGTTAAGGAATTTTTTAGGTTAAATATGTTAAGTTTAGTTCATTTATTAAAGAACCTTTATTTTTTATTATTATTCTTTAAATTTATTATTATTATTCTTGTTGTTAGAAATAAAAAAAGTGATAAAAGTGTTTTTTTTGTATTTTTTAGTTTTTTATAAATATTTTTTTTAAGTTATAATGTCAAATAATTTAAATATCAAAAATATTTAAAAAAATTAAATTATAAAATAAAAATTAATAAATAAAATATAACAAAATAAGCTAATAAAAATTATATAAAAGTAATATCTCTATTTCCAGTAGTAGTATTAACAGTAGAGCCAGAATTAATAGGAGGATAATTTTTATTTAATCTTCTTTTAAAAGAAGAAACAGGATGATTAATAATAATACTTTCATCTCTACTGACAGATTCAATTTTACTATTCACTTCTTCTAAATTTTTTTTTAAATTTACATTTTTTTGTTTTGCTTCAGTTAATTTCATTCTTAAATCTTCTTTAACTAAATTATCTTCATATGTTTTTCTTGATTTTGATATATCATCATTATTATCATCTTTTTCTTCTTTTTCATAAATATTATATTTTGTTAATAATTCTCTATATCTTTTAAATAATTTGTTATATTTATCTATTTCTTTATTTTCTTCTGCCATTAAAACTTTTTCTTCATCTTGTAATTGTTTTTTAAAAGTATCATATCTTTTATTTATATCATCTATTATTGAAAGTTGTTTTTTTATTTTTGAATTTACTTCTTCTTTTTTCTTTTCTAATTCATATTTATCATTTGATTTTTTTTCTAATATTGAATATGATGAAGATAAAATATTTTTTCTTTCATCATTTAATTCATTTATTTTTTGTTCAAAATTATCAATTTTTTTGCCAAATTCCCCTAAATATTTTTTTATGTCTTTAAAAAATTCTCCTGCTTCTAATTTATTTTTTTCACAATTTTCTCTTGTTGAATTAACAAAATTTAAATTATTTATTTTTGTTTTTTTTTCACCTTCATGAAATTTACAATCTTTTTTTAATTGAAGTATTAATTTATCTTTTTTTATTTTATTATCTAATTTATTTACTACTTCTTTTCCTATTATTCTGGCTTTCTTTTTTTGTTTTAATGCTTCTGAAATTTGTTCTTTTATTTCTTCATTGTTTATACTTTCTGTTAGTGTTTTTTGGCTTGGTGAAAAAGATATTTTTGACATTTTTTATTACAAATTATTTTTTTTTTTGTAGAAAAATTAAAATTTTTCTTATTTTATTAATTATATATTAAAATATTTTATAATTAATTTAAATAAAGTAATAATTTTGAATCATTTTTTATTTTATAATAGATGAATAATTGATTAAAAATACATATATTATAAATTAATAAAATATTTATTTATTTTAATTAAATATAGAAAAATTATGAAGATATATCTTTTCTTTTATTATATTTAATTAATATTTAATTATGTATTACTTTAAAATTTATATTTTTATACTCTTTATTTTTAATATATACTTTATAACCAACAATAAACTAAATTATAATTAAATTAATGCACTTCTAGATAAAATTTAGATAAACATTAATAAAAATTTATAATATTTTATAAAAATATAACATTAATATATGAAACAAACTCCAAATTCATTATTTAAAACTCTATATATATATATATATATTATAAAAAGAAAATAAGACAAAAATAATGAAACATGTATTTAAAAAAATATTATCTTATTTTCTTACAAGGAATTTTCTTTTCAACTTTTATAGTCCAATTTTTCTCAGCATCAAAAATATAACTAAATTTATCAATAACTAAAAAAATTTGCATACTTAATTCTTCGATATTAGGACATTCTTTAAATTTAATTGTCTTAACAAAACAATTATTGAATTTTTTTCCTAAATTTTTACATGCTTCAATTTCAATAAAAGAATCTCCAATACAAATAATATTTGTAGGTAAAAGATAATTAAAACTATGATAAATAGTATTAAAAGTTTCAATTTTCCACATTCTGCTATTATTAGGAAAAATTTTTTCAAATAATCCTCTTGCAGAAATAATATTTAATTTACTTAATAAAGGATAAACTAAAGGTAAAAATCTTTTACAAGAATATTCAACCCAACCTGGCTCAGAATTTGTTATTATATAAGTTGTACTTTTATTAATTGATAATTCTAAAATTTTTTTTACATTTTCTTCTAATTTTTTCATTTTTTCTTTTCCTTGATTCGATAATATAATATCATCATCAAAATAACCATAAGGTGATAATACAGTTGTACAAAGTAATGTATCATCCCAATCAAATATTATTAAATTATTCTTTTCATTTTTTATTTTTTTTTCCCAAATTTTATGATTTATTAATTTTTCATAAAAAGAATTAAGAATTTCAAATTCGGTATTTTTTACTATGTTTAATTCATATTTTTTATCATTTGAATTATTTGGAAGAGATAATATTCTTTTTTCAACTTCGATTTTTTCAAATATATTATTTGGTAAATTTACTTTTAAAGAATCTGTTGTTGATGTTGAGTCAATTGTATCTTTTTTTAATTTTGTTTTTGAATCTTGAAAATTATATAAATTTAAGTTTTGTTCGTTTTTATAAAATTCAATGTTTTCAGCTTTCAGATTTTCATATTCTTTTAAATTTTCCTTTTTTGTTTTTGACATTAATTTATTATTATTGACTGATGTTGATTATAATAATTAATTAAGTGAATAATGTTGAATTATGAAATATTTTTTTTTTTATTTTTATATTTATTTTAAATAAATTTTTTTGATAAAATTAACATTCATATTCTGAAAAAAATATATAATAAGTTAAAACTAAAAAAAATAAATTAAAAAAAAAATGAAATTTCTATTATTATTTCTGATAAATATAATAAAAATAGCATTAATAGAAAATAAAAACATTTTTGTAAGATCAACAATTCCAATAACTGGTTGGTGTAGAAGATATAGAGGATATAATATAACAATATATGGTCATGTGAAACAAAGAATGAGATTTCCTACAACTTGGTATCCAACATTTATTTCTCCTTTAAATGTTGAAGCAACTTGTAAAATGAGTGGAGTCACTGATTTACAATCAGATGCAGTAATTGAATGTATAATTTCAACTAAAATTGTAAATACTGATGTTATTTTAAGTAAATTAATTAGTGATGATTTTGAAGATTTAATTTTAGATGAGGATGATCAATTGGTTGATTATAATGTCACTTGTACAGAAAGCACTGGTTCCATATTTTATCTTACTTTTAAAAAAACTTTAATTTTTATTGTATTTTTTTTATTGTTTTAAAATAAACTAAACTTTAATAATTTTAGTTTATTTTTTTATATTTATAATGATTTTATATTATTCTTATTTTAGATTGATATAATCTCTTTTTTTTGAAATATTTTTTCAAAATATTAAAAAAGAAATAAATGATAAAGTTAAGATTATATGGAAAATGCAGAATTTTTAAATGAATTTGATTCAATATGATATTATAAAAAGAACAATAAGTTTTCAAATTTTTTAATATTAAATTAGTTATTAAAAATTTAATAATTATATATTTTTATAATTATTTGATTATTTAATAATTAAAAAATAATAATATATTAATTAATATTTTCAATGGGGATTGGGGATTGGGGA
>JAEEGK010008584.1_pt1 | contig 24072 bp, 19 predicted proteins | sample 8958771 | NCBI WGS metagenome assembly JAEEGK01 (sample SAMN16246547, study PRJNA631951) | gut metagenome | biome: gut microbiome; feature: rumen; material: SC-attached | host: Bos | place: Iran: Karaj | collected 2018-10
TGAGCAATGTCTATATCGACCAGCAGGCCAACAGTCGTGTGAACCACAATGTGATTACCCTGCACAACGGCGTTACCCGCAACAAACTTGACCTGACTTTCAGCGGCGAGGGAGCCGAGTGCCAATGCTATGGCTGTGTGATTGCCGACAAGCAGCAGCACGTGGATAATAACACGTTAATCACCCACAAAGTGCCTCACTGCACCAGCAACGAACTCTATAAATACGTGCTCGACGACCAGTCTACAGGTGCCTTTGCAGGTCGTGTGCTAGTGGAGCATGGTGCCCAGAAGACTTCGTCGCAGATGACCAATCAAAATCTGACAGCTACCAAAGAGGCACGTATGTACACCCAGCCGATGTTGGAGATCTATGCCGACGATGTGAAGTGTGCCCACGGCTCAACCGTAGGCCAGCTCAACGATGCAGCCCTCTTCTATATGCGCCAGCGAGGCATCTCCCTCGAAGAGGCCAAACTGCTCCTGCAGAATGCCTTCATCAACGAAGTCATCGACCACATGGCGCTCGAACCCCTCCGTGATCGTCTCCATTATCTGGTGGAGAAGCGTTTCCGTGGAGAGTTAAACAAATGCGCTGGCTGCAGGCTGTGTAAGTAATAAAGGAGTAAGGAGAGAAGGAGTAAGTAGAAATGTACGATATAAATAAGGTTCGCGAGGATTTCCCAATTCTGTCAAGGGAGGTATATGGTAAGCCATTGGTCTACCTTGACAATGCCGCTACGACGCAGAAGCCGCTATGTGTGCTTGATGCGATGAGGGATGAGTATCTCAATGTGAATGCCAATGTGCATCGTGGGGTACATTATCTGAGTCAGCAGGCGACGGATCTGCACGAGGCAGCCCGCGAGAAGGTGCGGGAGTTCATCAATGCCAAGAAGATTGAGGAGATTGTCTTCACCCGTGGAACAACGGAGGCCATCAACCTCGTGGCCAGTTCTTTCTGTGAGAGTCAGATGCAGCCAGGCGATGAGGTGCTCGTCACGGAGATGGAGCACCATTCGAATATCGTATCCTGGCAGTTGCAGGCCATGAAGCGCGGTATTGTCGTCAGGCATATCCCTATCACCGATGACGGCCGTTTAGTTTGTTGCCATAATATGGCAACATACCTGACGGAACGCACTAAGCTCATCAGCGTCGCCCATGTCAGCAATGTCCTCGGAACGGTGAACCCCGTTGAGGAGATTATCAAGATCGCCCATGCTCACGACATCCCTGTTTTAGTCGATGGTGCCCAGAGCGCTCCCCACTTCAAGGTGGATGTGCAAGCAATGGACTGCGACTTCTTCGCTTTCAGCGGTCATAAGATGTACGGCCCTACGGGCATTGGTGTGCTCTATGGCAAGGAGGAATGGCTCGAAAAACTGCCTCCCTATCAGGGCGGAGGTGAGATGATCGACAAGGTGACGTGGGAGAAGACCACCTTCGAGCGTCTGCCATTTAAGTTCGAGGCAGGCACCCCTGACTATATTGCTACTCACGGTCTCGCCAAGGCCATTGAGTACATCGAGTCTCTTGGCTTCGACGCTATCCAACAGCATGAACAGGAACTCACCCGTTACTGTATGGAGCAGCTGATGACTATTCCTGATATGCACATCTACGGCCCGAATCTCACAAAAGGGACAGTCCCTATTGTGACTGTCCCCAGTGTGCGAGACGCTGTTGTTTCGTTTAACGTTGGCTCTATCCACCACTTGGATATGGGCACACTTCTTGACCGTCTGGGTATTGCCGTCCGCACAGGTCATCACTGTGCCCAGCCTCTGATGGATAGATTGGGAATCAGTGGCACTGTCCGTGCCTCGTTTGCCCTTTATAACACCAAGGAAGAGATTGATGTCCTTGTGGCAGGCATCCGTCGTGTAGCGCAAATGTTCTGATGCTGAAAAATAATTACTATATTGGCAAGATTGAGGCTGGCTGTGATGAAGCCGGACGTGGTTGTCTGGCAGGCAGTGTCTATGCCGCTGCTGTCATTCTGCCTAATGACTATCAGAACGACCTGCTCAACGACTCCAAACAACTGACAGAGAAGCGACGTTATCAACTACGTGAGATTATCGAACGTGATGCCGTTGCCTGGGCAGTGGGAATCGTTACTCCCGAGGAGATTGACAAGATCAACATCCTCAACGCCTCCATTCTTGCGATGCATCGTGCCTTGGATCAGCTGAAGGTTCGTCCTGAGGCCATCATCGTCGATGGCAATCGCTTTAAGCCCTATAACAAAATCCCACACACCACCATCGTCAAAGGCGACGGCAAATACCTCTCCATCGCCGCAGCAAGTATTCTCGCCAAGACGTATCGTGATGACTATATGAACCGTCTCGCTGAGGAATATCCCCAATACGACTGGCGCTCGAACAAGGGCTACCCCACGAAGAAACATCGTGAGGCCATCAAGCAGTTCGGCATTACACCCTATCATCGCAAGAGCTATAATCTCCTCGGCGACGGACAACTCTACTTCGATTTTTGACGATGTAGAATTATTTGGATATCGGCTTCATTTCTAACGTTTGTCAACAAAATTCAAAACAGTTCGGTTGACTTTACCCCTTCTGTATCTCACTGGTATTCAAGCAGTTGCAAAGTTTTGGTTTTGAACTAAGGAAAGCTGGACTTTAACGGCAGTAAACTGGGAGTTTAGTTAGGGGAAACTCCCACTTTGGACTATCTAAAGTCCATCCTTTCTCCATGTTTTCTTACTTTGTAAAACGATTTCAAAATTCAAAACTATATTTGTAACGCCAATAGTGGGATAATGGGATAATGGGATTCGGGTAGGTATTAGTGAGAAGATGAAAGTGGGAGCTAATGATTCTAATGAAATGTTAATTAATTTAACATATATACTATTATAGCATCACACTTCCTTCCTCAAACCCTACCAATTCCCATTTTCCCATTATCCCACTTTCTACAACCATATTCTTAAAATAGTCATCCATCAGTTTCACAAATTTGTTAACTTGATGTTGCAAAGATAATCTCTTTTATGAATAATAAACCGTTGAGACGCAGGGTTTTTTGTTTTTTTATTATTAAACAATGTTATTCGTCACCGCTATATTCTTTTTATTTAGTATCTTTGCACCGCAATTAAGAAACGTACGTTTAAACAAGTAATAAGATTATGGCAAAGAAAGCACTTTTGATGATTCTCGACGGATGGGGAATCGGTAAGCATGGTAAGGGTGACGTGATCTTCAATACGCCGACACCTTACCTCGATCTGTTAACAGCAACATCAGCCCACTCTCAGCTGGCAGCTTCAGGTGAGGATGTCGGTCTGCCCGACGGTCAGATGGGTAACTCTGAGGTGGGTCACCTCAATATCGGTGCCGGACGCATCGTGTATCAGGATCTTGTGAAGATCAACCGCGCCTGCAAAGACGGCTCTATCATGGAGAATCCCCAGGTGAAGGCTGCCTACACCTACGCTAAGGAGAACAATAAGAAACTGCATCTGATGGGTCTGACCTCTGACGGTGGTGTGCACTCAAGCCTCGACCATCTGTTCAAGCTCATCGAGATCGGTAAGGCTTACGGCCTGAACAACCAGGTGTTTGTACATTGCTATATGGACGGCCGTGACACCGACCCACACTCTGGTATAGGCTTCATCCAGCAGATTACGGATGTTTGCGCTGCTAATGGTGCTGCCATCGCCTCTATCGTAGGTCGTTTCTACGCGATGGACCGCGATAAGCGTTGGGAACGTGTGAAGGAAGGCTACGACCTGATCGTCAACGGCGTTGGTAAGCAGGCTACGGATATGGTGAAGGCCATGGAGGAGAGCTACGAAGAGGGCGTGACTGATGAGTTCATCAAGCCTATCCACAACTCGAAAGTCAACGGTACTATCGAGGAGGGCGACGTCGTCATCTTCATCAACTTCCGCAACGACCGTGCAAAGGAGATGACTATCGCACTGACTCAGGAGGATATGCCTGAGCAGGGTATGAAGACCATTCCAGGATTGCAGTACTACTGCATGACACCATACGACGCCAACTTCAAGGGTGTTCACATCCTCTTCCCGAAGGAGAACGTGGAGGACACACTGGGCGAGTACCTGAGCAAGCAGGGCAAGAAGCAGCTCCATACCGCTGAGACAGAGAAATACGCTCACGTCACCTTCTTCTTCAACGGTGGCCGCGAGGCTCCATACGATGGCGAGGACCGTATCCTCGTGCCCTCTCCGAAGGTGGCTACCTACGACCTGAAGCCTGAGATGAGTGCCTACGAGGTAAAGGACAAGCTTGTTGGGGCCATCAATACTCAAGAGTACGATTTCATCGTGGTGAACTTCGCCAATGGTGATATGGTGGGCCACACGGGTGTCTACAACGCTATCGCCAAGGCTGTCTGGGCCGTTGACAACTGCGTCCGTGAGGTCATCGAGGCTGCCAAGGCCAACGACTACGAGGCTATCATCATCGCCGACCACGGTAATGCCGACAACGCCATCAACCCCGATGGTACTCCCAATACCGCTCACTCTCTGAACCCCGTTCCGTTCATCTACGTGACCAACAACAACTCGGCCACTGTGAAGGACGGTCGTCTGGCTGACGTGGCTCCCTCCATCCTCCACATCATGGGTCTGGAGCAGCCTTCAGATATGACGGGTGAGAACCTGATCAGCGACTAATGTGGAATAGACCATGGTCCATGAAAGAAGGCTTCCTCATCGGAGGAGGCCTTCTTGCGGCTGGTCTGGCACTGGAATTAAGTGTCGGACAGGTCAAATGGGATGCTTTCGCCTGGCCTGTCAACGGCTATGTGTTCGGAGGTTTCCTGGCGCTGATAGCGATAGCCTTTCTGCTGAGGAAGAAGGTCTATGCCTTCCAGTTCATCGGAACCTATCAGGCTGCCATCCCTGCGATGGTATATGCCGTCGTGCTGACGATTATCATGGGACTGACGCGCCAAAAGGTTGGTGGCAGCTGGCTGAACGATATGCTGTCGTTCTGGCCCTTCGTGCTCATCTATGTCTATATCGCTGTCATCCTCGGCGTCATTATCCTGCGCAGAACTGTCAACTGTCCGCTCGGCCGAAGGACGCTTGCTACCAACGGGACGCAAGAATTGTCAACTGTCAACTTAAAAAGGGATATTCCCTTTTTACTAAACCACTTAGGACTCTTCCTCGCCCTCACCACTGCCACCCTCGGCAATGCCGATATGCAGCGGCTGAAAATGATTACTGCCATCGGAGAACCCGAGTGGCGTGCGTTGGATGCAAATGGTGCCGTCAAGGAGATGCCGTTGGCCATCGAACTGAAAAAGTTCATCATGGAGACCTACGACGACGGCAGTCCCAAGCGCTTTGCCTCTGAGATTCAGATTCTGACCAAGACCAAAAAGAACATCGAGACCACAGTCGATGTGAACAAGCCCTACGAAGTGGACGGATGGAAGATCTATCAATATGGCTACGACACACAGATGGGAGCACAGAGTCAGATCTCAATACTTGAACTGGTAAGCGATCCCTGGCTGCCATTGGTCTATACCGGCATCTATATGATGCTGGCAGGTGCAATGTGTATGTTTATCTTTGGGAAGGGAGTTAAAAGGAAGTCAGAATGAACTGGGATTATTTCATCTATTTCGCAATTATTGCGGTACTGCTTTGGGTGGCGGGAGCCTACGCTGCCTGGCGGAACAAGACCGGCATGGCCTATACGGCCACTGTGCTCGGCCTGTTGGTGTTCTTCTCGTTTATCCTCTCCATGTGGATATCCTTGGAGCGTCCGCCCCTACGAACGATGGGTGAAACACGCCTGTGGTATTCGTTCTTCCTGCCCTTGGTCGGACTGATGGTGTATTCCAGATGGAAATACAAGTGGATTCTGTCGTTCTCGACGATCCTCGCCCTAGTGTTCATCTGCGTGAACCTCTTCAAGCCAGAGATACACGACAAGACACTGATGCCAGCTTTGCAGAGTCCTTGGTTTGCACCTCACGTCATCGTCTATATGTTTGCCTATGCGGTGCTTGGGGCAGCAACCGTGCTGGCAGTATTCCTCCTGTTCAAAAAGAAATCCCTTTCCTCTGAGATGGACATCGCCGACAACCTCGTCTATGTCGGCCTCGCCTTCCTGACCGTCGGCATGCTCTTCGGAGCCCTATGGGCAAAAGAAGCTTGGGGTCACTACTGGTCGTGGGACCCCAAGGAAACGTGGGCAGCCATCACTTGGCTTGCTTATCTCGTCTATGTGCACTACCGCCAACTGCCTCGTCACAAGGAGCGTCTGGCTTTATGGATGCTTATCGGCTCCTTCGTACTCCTGCAGATGTGCTGGTGGGGCATCAATTACCTGCCTTCAGCCCAAGGTTCGAGTGTGCACACTTACAATATGAGTGAATAAACTATTTCTTGCTTCTGTAGAATTTCTCGAGCGTGCGGTAGGCGTTCTCCTTTTCAGGTGAGGCGACTTCGGCAGACTCTACATCGATCTTCATCACAGGAGCGGCATCCAAATTGTCCTTGGTAATGGCCGTCCATTGGGGAAGGCCCTCGCCGTTGGGATTGCCGGTCTTGCAGAAGTTGGCATAGTAAGTGAGGAACAGCTTGGAGATGGCATAGTCCTCTTCCTGCCAGTCGTAGTACTCGTTGGTGTCGAGAGTACCCATCGCATACTCGATATCAGCCGAATGGACGGCACCCAGAGCGATTGCGGGCTGCTGGGCCTCGGCCTTCTTCTCTTCAGCTGTCTTCTCACGGACACCACCTGCCAGCGCACCTACCTTATCGCCCATCTTGGCAGAAACCTGAGGACGCGGGTGCATATAATGATAGCGGTAAACGGGCTGACCTGACTTGGCGTGATAGTCGCAGACCTTCCAAGTGGGGAAGCCGGTGAAGAGGTCAGAGGCGAGGTCGAGTCCCTTCTGGCTCAACACGTCTTCATCAGCGACGATGCCGTAGGCCTCGAAGATCTCATCAGTCATATCACCGAACTGTGCCTTCATGGCATTCTTGTAGTTCTGGAGTGTGGGAGCCTGGCCTCCGAGTGCCTGTGCGGGATGTCCTTCAAGGGAGTTCCAGCCAGCGAGCAACGGCACCTGAGCCTGCTCACCTTTCTCAAACACCTCGTCTGCACTCTCCTTCATAAAGTAGCCGTCGATCACCACATTGGCCATCCCTCTGGGAGGAAGGAGTTTCTGAAGTGAATCAGCACTCAACGCGATGGCATCGGCCAAGCTGGCGATACCAGCCTTCTTCAGCAGTTCTGCACCTGCAGCATCTGCATCGGCCTGTGAAGAGGGCATATACGGCAGCACCTCTGCACCCGAAGACAGCATAGCTCCGGCGATATTGTTCTTGGAGAGCGGCGAACACATCAGGAGCGAGACAGAGAACGATCCAGCCGACTCACCTACGATGGTAATCTTCGCAGGATCACCGCCAAAGGCTTCGATATTATCCTTCACCCACTGGATGGCAGCCACTTGATCCAGGAAACCATAGTTACCGCTTCCTTTGTAGTCAGATGCAGCTGTAAGTTCCGGATGGGCAAAGAAGCCGAACACGCCTTCACGATAGTTGGCCGTCACGCCGATCACGCCCTCCTTGGCGATGGAGGAGCCGTCGTAACGGGGTTCGCTGCCCGAACCAGCCATCAGTCCACCACCATTAAAATAAATAAGTACAGGAAGAGCGTCAGCTGTCGTAGCTGCAGTAGTCCAGATATTCAGATAGAGGCAGTCCTCGCTACGCTTGGGACCACGAAACGCCATATCGCCGAAGACATCGAGCTGCATAGGGTCGTCGCCAAACCACAAGGCCTCACGAACACCTTCCCAAGCCTGCAGCGGCTGGGGTGCCTTCCAACGGAGTTCGCCAATAGGGGCCTGTGCGAAGGGAACGCCCATAAACTTTTTCACGCCGTCCTCTTCGAAACCTTTGAGGATGCCATACTGAGTTTTCACTTGAAGGGTGACTTCCGCAGCCTTCTTCTCTGTGCAAGCGCTAAAGGTCGCGAGACAAGCGATGGCAAGCATCGCAAATGATTTGGTTTTAGTCATAACTTTATCTGTTTATTGGTTTCACTCGGCAAAATTACGCAATAATTGCCATATAATCATTGCATAAAGTGTTAAATAAGTGTAATACTTGGCAAAAACATTGTACTATGTATTGCAAGGTACTAATATTTTACCTATCTTTGCAGCCGGAATCATTTAATACGCAAGCAAATGAATATCGAGAATGCCAAGTCACAGATGCGGAAAGGGATGCTGGAGTACTGCGTGTTGCTGCTCCTGAAGCACCGTCCTTCGTATGCCAGTGACATTATCCAACAACTGAAGAAAGCGGAACTGCTCGTGGTGGAGGGAACGCTCTACCCGCTGCTCACCCGCCTGAAGAACGACGGACTGCTGCACTACGAGTGGCAGGAATCAACGCAGGGACCTCCCCGCAAGTACTATGCCCTCAGCCCTGAGGGCGAACAGTTTCTCGAAGGCCTCGACAGCGCCTGGACGGAACTCGCCAACACCATTAATTATCTTAAGATCATCCACCCCCAACTATTAGAAGTAAAAAAGTAAAAAGGTAAAAAAGTAAAGATATGAAGAAGAACATTACCATCAACCTTAGTGGGCGACTCTTCCAGATCGATGAGGATGCCTATGAAATGCTGCAGAAATACATCGAGTCGCTCCGTTCCTCATTCGGAAAGCAAGAGGGCTGCGATGAAATCGTCAACGACATTGAGGCCCGCATCGCGGAATTGTTTACAGAACTGAACCAACAAGGCATCGAGGCCATCACCATCGACCATGTGAAGAACATCATCACTCGTATAGGCAAGCCAGAGGAACTGACAGATTCCGAAGGAACTGATAACGAGAAGCAGGGCGATGGAAAAGACGGACATAAGTATGAGTCTTTCCGCTCGGCTGCCCAGGATATATGTGATAATGTACGCGCAAGGACTGCCGGCAAGAAGCTCTACCGTAACCCTAATGACAAGATGGTGGCAGGTGTGCTTTCAGGCCTGGCTGCCTACACGAATTCAGACGCTGTCTGGTGGCGACTGCTCACCATGCTGCTCGTCTTGTTATATGGTGTGGGCATCATCGCCTACATCGTGCTGGCCATCGTCGTGCCTGAAGCGAAGACACCAGAACAACTATTGCAGATGGAAGGCAAGGAAGTGACGCCCCAGAATCTGGCAGATGTTGTAGTAGAGAACAAGCAGACGGCACGACCCAACCGCGGATGCTTGGGTACGATCCTGTTCGTGTTATTCTCAATCGTCGCTGCCTTCTTCGTGGTCATCGCCTCGATAGTAGGGGTAGGACTGTTGATTTCCCTGTTGCTCGTTATCGTGTCACTTGTCATTGTCTTTACCGTTCCTTCGGCAACTCATGTGAGCCTGCCCTTCGACATTGGGTATCTGAATCTGGGCGAACTGATCAACATCCATCCCTGGGTGGTGATTGTCTTCATCGTCGGTGTGCTGCTCGCCCTCTCCATACCCCTCTATGCCATCGGCCACATGCTATTCTCCAGAGCCGGCAAGGTGCAACCCATGAGCATCGGACAGCGCATCCTGTGGATTGTACTGTGGGTAGCGTCGCTGTGCTGTCTCTTCCCCGCACTCATCTGGATTCAGCAGCAGGAGAAAACGCATTATAATGTAGAAATGGAGGAGATCTATTCCTATCAAGGTGTGACGATGAGCCATCAGGACAAGCGTTTCCTGCGCAAGGGCGGCTGGGACCTGATCAAAGCAGAGAACTGCGACCACTATACGTACAGCGGATACTATAACGGCAATCATAATGTGCGCTTCCTGGATGTCTATAATGAGAATTGTGAGCAAGTGTTTCAGGCAGAGCGTAAGGAGGCCGTTGAGCCTGGCGTATATCGTCTGGACTGTGCAGTCAGAGCGGAAGGTCCCGGACCCTGCGTATATGCCATCGGCGACAGCACGATGCTCAAGTCCATCCCTGTTTATGAGCAGCCCCAAAACGGTGTGCCTGATATGGGTTGGTTTAACATCAGCATCGACAACATCCTGGTCACTGGCAACTCCATAGCCTACGGCCTTTCTTCCGATGAAGACTTCACGGGCCAGCCCTGTCGCGCCCAGTGGTTCTCTGCCACAGACTTCAAACTCATCCGCATAGGTGATCTGCCGAAGAAGTAATAAAAGTTTTTTGAAAAAAGTTCAGGGAAGTGCGAGATATTTCCCTGAACTTGTCGTATAACAAGTAGAAGTGAGACAACTGACAGAACAGCAGATCGTGGAAGCCGTCCGGCGAGGACGGCGCGAGGGGCAGGACGCATTGGTCTGTCGCTATGCTGAGCGAGTGTTTGCGATGATAGTCCGCCAAGTGTCTGACGTGATGGATGCCGAGGAACTGGCACAGGACACCTTCCTGAAAGCCTTCAGCCACATCGACAGTTACGACCCGCAGAAGGCATCGCTCTCTACCTGGCTCTGCCGTATCGCCTACCGTCTGACGCTCGACTTCCTGAAACGCCGCCGTCCGTCCATCGTCCCCATCGAGGACAGCGAGGTATGGCAGACGGACATCAGCGACGAGCAGTTGGAGTCGGAACTCTCATCAGGACGCGAAGAGCGCATCCAGCGACTGCAGGAGATCATAGACGAACTGCCAGACGAAGAGCGGATGCTGCTGACGCTCCATTATTTCGAAGACCGTCCGCTGTCGGAGATCGCCTACATTACAGGCATCGAGCCAGGCCCCCTAGCCAACCGCCTCTATCGGACAAGAAAGAAACTCTTATTGAAATTAAAAAATTGAAAGATTAAAAAATTAGAAGATTGAAGAATTAAAGAAAGATGAACGAAAGATATAAGGACACGGACCTGCGCGAGGCATTGCGACGCAAGTATGCCGATACGCCCAAGCTGCCTGCCGACTTCATGACGAAGATGCGACAGCAGACGGAGCCTGAGCCAGCCAGAAGAGTGATGCTCTGGCGCTGGGTGGCCGCCGCAGCGTGTCTTATTATGATAATAGGTATAGGGTATCAGTTCAGCCGGATTTGGAATCCGGCTGACGGGAGAAGCGAATTTGAAATTCGCAACTCAACTCTGTCGAATTACAAATTCGACAGAACGAAGACGGGCGGAAGCCTGACGGCAAAGCAAGGAAAGTCGGAGTCAGATGCCTATTCGCCGACAGTCCGCCAAGCCCGGACGGTCAGTCCGCCTAGCCCGGACTCACAGTCCGCCCAGCTCGGACTCACAGTCCAGACCGTCCGGACAAACGACAACAAGGCTTCAAAGGTCGATGGAAGCGTAATGAAAGCCCCAGCGCAGCCTATTGTTGGGCCCGTCGCAGTAGATGGAAACCTGCACTATGCTGCCTATGTTCCAGCGGAAGACTCCGCTTATCAGGCCCCCAGCCGTATGGACGAGTTCATCGCCAAGATGGCTGACTATAATAAGGTAAAGGCAGTGACACTTGACTGCACCCCAGATGACGGCGACTGTACCGTTGTCAGCACGGCCTACGTCTTCGATGACAAACAGGAGCTGGACCTCTTCGGCCGACTGTTGCAAGCCGCCTGCTGGTACGACTCAAAGACACCTGGCTATCTCCTTACCTTCTCCCACCAGCAGTTCTTCTTCACCCTGAAGGATCTGCACAAGAACGAAAAGTACCTCTGGATAGCAGAGCGCATCATTGGTGGGCGCATCCTGCTCTACAGTACCCACTCACCGATAGAGGCTAACGTCTCATCGGCCTGCTTCCAAGAATATCGCGAACAGCTGACGCATACCAACATGAGTACATTACAATTTTAAACGAAGCCGTATGAAAAAAATCTTTTTATTGAGCCTCCTGGCGATGACAGGCCTCACCTATCAGTCGGAAACGACAGGAACCAAGGAGTATGCTAAAAGCGCAGGCATATTCGTGTCGCGTCCTGAAGTCAAGACAGACCAGAATACGAAGAAGACCACCGCTGCGTGGCACATGACGAATATGGAATGGATCAAGGACTATTGCGAAGCCAAGGATGTCGCCATAGAGAAGAACTACCTGAGGCTCTTCCCTGAGATAGCTAACGTGTTGCAGGAAACCAATTCCGTCATACCTATGAGCTGGCGGCTGACGGAGGAGAACAACGAGACGGTGCTCCATTGCTACTTCCGTATGCCTGCCGACGAGGTGACCAACCTGTGGCTGACCTCCGAAGAGACATGTCTTGTGGATCAGGAGACAGGTGCTCAGTATCGTATTCGCCGTACGGAGCCTGATACCTACCGCAAGCACTTCACCGTCAGAGCTAAAAAGGGCGACGTGCTCGACCTGAAGATCTTCTTCGCACCGCTGGCCGAATCGACAAAGGAGGTGAGGATCTATGGTATTCCTAACTGGGGCATGATGGGTATGCCCGTGACCGTCCGCTATCAGGCATTCGCCACGTGGCAGCCTTTGGACTACGACACCATTCCACAGTTCCGTAAGCCCTATGTGCACAAAGAACACATGAGCGAGGATAAACCCTACGACGCACAGAACTGGAACACCTGGAAGGTGATGAGGGATGCGCATCTGATCAAGCCCCTGAAAGATGGTACGATGGCACTGTGGCGCACACCCGAGGCAACCTACCTCGCCATAGGCTTCGAGCAGAACTGGACCACTGAGTACTGGAGTTTCGGACACGACACCAAACTGGTCGATGATAGAGGTCATCAGTACAAGATCCGTGAGATACAGGGTCTTCCTATGGACGAGCTGTTCTTCATGGAGGGCAATGCCGGTGACTATGTGGCCTACGTGCTCGTCTTCGACCCCTTACCCCTGGAACTGACGAAAGTCACCTACATCGTTCCTGAAGGAGAACCCTTCAACGCATGGGGGGCCAACTGGTCGGGCTGTGTGCTCTCCCTCGACGTCCAGGAGCTCCGCGACAACCAGAAACTGTTCAATTATCATCCCAGAATCATCGTAAAATAGTATCTGAATATATGAAAGAGATAAGAATCAACATGTCCCCCAAGGTGTGGATTTACATATTATTGGTAATGATAGTTGTATTTGCAGTTATCATGGGTGTTAGCGCCGCCATAGGAGGTCCAGGGGCTATAGGGGCTAATAAGTATCATATGATAACGCTTTTTGTCTGCATCGCTGCATTCAATTTGGTCCCTGCATACTTTAAACGCAAGACTCATCTTGTTATCACGGATGTTCAGTTGAGAGTGAACGCTCCAGAACCATGGGTCGTACAATTGTCAGGTGTTGATTCTTTTTACGTCGGCAAGTACAAAGGCCGCAAGTTTATTGGCATACGCTATAAAGACAATGTTGAGGCAGGTATCACGGACGAGGAGATTGCCAAGGATCGCAAACAGCGTTTCAAAGCAGCCCTCCAAGGTTATCCCTACGAAGTCTACGTAGGCTTCCTATCGTTGAAACCGCAAGAAATCTGCAATCTGCTGAACGCTCGAATCAAAAAGTAATATGAAGAATCGGGAATGTCCATATTGTCATCAGACTGTATCCCTGAAGCGATGCCTCAAATATCTGCTGAGGGGTACAGACTATGATACCGTTTGCAATCATTGCGACAGGAGCATCAAGTTGGCGAAAGAACCAAGACCAGGGTTTAAGTATAGCTTCATGGCCGGATTCCTAAGCATATACATACCGATGCAAGTATGCTTATACGCCTTCCACACGACGTTTCTCCAGGCTTTGCTTTATAGTTTGCCCTTTGTCATCGTGTGTCTTTCTGTCTTTGCATACCTGACTCTTCATAGTTTATACTTTAGCGGAGATTTATAAGTATTCCAGCCAGTCTACATCCACATAGCCTTGGTTTGTCTCTTCCCTGCATTGGGCGAAGAGGCCGAGCATTACGCCTGTGAAGCCGCCGATGGTTTCGGTACTGAGGAAACGGTACTCCATCTTGGCCAACGGCGTGAAGTTGATGCCGTCTGCCGATGCCATCATGTAGTAGAAGTCACGATCAGAGGTGATACGCAGATAAGCCTGGTTGCCATTCAGTTCAATCTCCTTATCACTATGGCTGGTCTGACCCAATCTCACATTCGACTTGACGAAGAGCCTCCCGTCACGACGCTCGACCACCACATCGTAGTGGTTCAGCGGAGCAGCATAGGCGGTGATGCCAGCCTGCATGCCCTCCGTCAGGTGAGAGAGGTCGAACAAGGCGGTGGCAGAGAAGTTCAGTTCCGTCTGACGACGAGCCACAAACGTAGGCGAGGCTGTCTCGCTGAGATCTGTCGTGCTAGGACGAAGGCGTAAGAAGCCCTGACGCTCCGTCAGCGAGTATTTGGTATAGTCGGCATTGCAGAGGCTCATCCAGCCCATCGGCAAGCCCAGCGAATGATAACTGTCACGAGGTGCCTTTCGCTCCACAAAATTAAAACCTTCTTTTTGTGGATCCTGCGCCATCGGGACCAAGGGCAGCGTCTTGCAATTCATATCCGTCTGCAGCGTGCCGTCGCCGTTCACTACTGGCCAGCCGCCTTCTTCCCATTGCACGGGGGCCAACATCGTCTCGCGGCCCATCACGTGCTGCAGATAGCCGCTGGTACGGTAGCCCAGACAGATCATCCACCAAGAGCCGTCAGGAGCCTGCACCAAGTCGGCGTGTCCGAGTCCCTGGATGTTGCTGTTCTGCATCTTCATATTGAAATGCGAGAGGATGGGGTTGGCAGGATTCGGCTCGTAAGGGCCAAAGAGGCTACGACTGCGCAGGATGTTCACATGGTGGCCATGCTCCGTACCACCCTCAGCCAGCAGCAGATAGTAGTAGCCGTCCTTTTTATAGATATGCGGTCCCTCAGGATAGCGTCCGCCGAGGCCCGTGCCTAAGTGGTGGATCTCGCCAATCTTCCGACCTGTCGTCACATCGATCTCGCAGATCTTGATATCGCCTTCCTTCCAGAGGAAATAGCAGCGGCCATCATCCCAGAAGAGTGTCGGATCACAACTGCCGATGGCGAAGTCTATCACGATGGGCTCCGACCACTCCCCTGCAGGATTGTCCGTCCACACATAGAAATGACGGCGCGAGGGGAATACCGTTGTCACCATATAGAACCGCCCTTCGTGGTAACGGATGGTCGGCGCATAGATACCGCTGTTGCCGTCGGTGCCTTTCAGGTCTACCTGCGAAGGCCGCGACAAACAGTTACCCACCTGTTCCCAGTTCACCAGATCCTTACTGTGGAACACAGGCACACCAGGGAAATACTGGAACGTGCTATTCACCAAATAGAAGCCGTCGCCTGCCCTGCATACACTTGGGTCAGCGTGAAATCCCGGTAGCACAGGGTTCTTGAATCCCTGTGCCTGTCCCATCGTCAGTTGCAATCCTAATACGATGGCTAATGCTATTTTCTTCATCATCTTGTTGATTGGTTTAATCGTAATTATTGAAAGGAGAGGATAAAAGCCACATGGCATCCTTGACGGGGTGTTTCGGCAAGTTCGAGCATACCCCCTTGCTGGATCATCATCCTACGACTCAGCGACAGGCCGATACCGCTGCCACTCCGCTTGGTGGTGAAGAATGGCACAAAGAGCGACTGGCGGTTCTCTGCAGGGATGGGAAGGCCATCGTTGCCGATGAAAAGTGAACTACTATTTTCCTCTACAACCATCTTAGTGGCGTTGGCCTCTATGGCATTCTTCACCAAGTTCATCAGCACCTGTCGCAGCATGCCGATATCAGCACGAACGACCAGATCAGCAGGGACGCAGACCTCCCACGTCAGTTGCGGATAGGCCTTGCTGACTTCATCAATGACGGAATAGAGTCTGACGTCCGTCAGTACAGGTTTTTCGAGTTCCGACATCTTGCGGTAGTTGACCACGAAGTCGCTCAGATGGCGCGAGGTCTCGTAGATAGCCTGGATGCCTTCTTCGAGGGGTGTCCCCTTCACATCTGAACGGTTCAGCATAGACTGGCTGATGCTGGTGATAGGGGCTGTGGCATTCATCATCTCATGGGTCAGCACACGGGTGAGCCGTTCCCACGATTCCACCTCATTCTGATTCACCTGCTGGCGGATGGTATCACCCAACTGGTTCAGCGTTTCCTGCATGGCACGTTCACCAGGCAACAGGCCGTGAGTAGGCATACGGAAGGTGAAGTCACGATTGCGGATGGCCTCCTGCATCAGGTGGGCCCGCAACCGCAGCCTTCGCTGATGGTGCACAAACCACACCGCGAAGCCTACAATGATTACACCTATTATAATATACGCCCACATCATAACCGTTTCATCTTATTGTAAAGCGTTTGGCGGGTGATGCCTAATAATTCGGCGGCCTGGGTGAGATTGCCGTGACAGTGGTCGATGGTACGGCGGATGTGTTCCTTCTCCATCTCGTCGAGACTGACGATCTCGTTCTTCATGTCAAGCACATCCTTCAGTTTATGTATCAGTTCGTCGTTGTCCCACGGCTTGGTGATGAAGTCAGCAGCACCGTTCTTCAGTCCCTTCACCGCCAGGTTCACGTCGGCGTAGGCCGTCAACAGCACTACAGGCGTCTGTGGATGCTGCTTATGGATGGTGCGAAGCCAGAAGAGCCCCTCGCTACCGCTGTTCACACCCAGCGTGAAGTTCATGTCGAGCAGCACCAGGTCGACGGTTTCCTGAGCCATCGTCTTCAGGATGTCGTCAGGCCGTTGCAGGGTGATCACATGCTCAAACGTATCGTCGAGCAGATAGTGCATCGCCGTCAGGATAGAGGCATTGTCGTCTGCGATCAGTATAGTTCCGTAATTGTTCATACAACCTTTTTTGTCTGCAAAGTTACGACTTTCTGTCTAATTATCATACAAAGGGGTGTAAAAAAATTAGACAATCCGCATTCCGCCGTCACAAAAGGCTTGCACGATAAGATATAATGCCTTACCTTTGCAGTACAAAATTTGAAACGGATATGATAGAGTCAATTCTAAATTCAAGACACAGAGATACAGCGGCACAGAGATTTTATTCTCTATGCGCATCCCTCTGCGTCTCTGCGTCTCTGTGTTCTTTTCAGATAAAGGCGCAGACGTGGACGATGCAGCAATGCATGCAGTATGCCGTGGAGCACAACCATGAGGTGAAGCAGGCAGAGCTGGATCTGGACAACTTCAAGGCTCAGAAGACAGGAGCCATCGGCCGCTTCCTCCCCGCTGTCGACGCCAGCATCGGAGCCAATTACAATTTTGGACGTGCTATCGACCCTGAGACCAACGGCTATACCGACGTGAGCACCTTTTATAATGGCTACCAACTGTCGGCCTCGCTGCCCGTGTTCGACGGTTTCAGCCGTCTGCATGCCTTAAAGGCAGCCAAGGCCAGTGAGCTGATGGGGCGCCATGCTTTAAGACGGCAGCAGGACCTCACGGCGCTCAATGTGCTTCAGGCGTATGCCTACGTGGCTTACTACGACGGTCTGGTAAGGATGGCCCTCGAGAAGCTGGAGGAGACGGAGCTGTTGCTCTGGCAGACACGCCTGATGGAAGAGGTGGGCCGCAAGAGTGCTGCGGACGTTGCACAGGTGGAGTCGCAGCATGCCGAGGCAGCCTTCGAACTGACGCGCCAGCGTAATCTCTATGCCTCTTCCTTATTGGAACTGAAGAAGGAGATGGGCTTACCGTTGAGTGAAGAGTTAAGAGTGAAGAGTGAAGAATTTCCTACCGAAGTCCCCGTAGATTCTGTTGAAGGAATGGCGGCAGCAAATTCTTCACTCTTCACTCTTCATTCTTCACTCCAAGTGGCGCGCTATCAGATGGAGGCCAGCAAACACGAGTGGCATCAGGCCCGCAGCTCACTTTATCCCTCTCTCTCTTTGAGTGCGGGTCTGAGCACCACTTACTTTAGGACGCTCCACTCAGATGCCACGGAGTCGTTTGGCAATCAGTTCAAGAACAACATGGGCGAGTATGTGGGTGCCACGCTGAGTATCCCGCTCTTCAACCGTCTGCAGACCGTCACCAGCATCCGGCGGGCAAAGAACAACTACCAGAAAGCCCGCGAGGCTTACTTACAGAAGCAACTAGAGCTGGAGAAACTGAGCCTTGAGGCCTGGCAGGACTGGCTGGGCTATCAGAAACAGACGGAGCAGATGATAAAGAAGGTGGAGGCCGACAGCATCTCCTACCAGCTGACGCGCCGACAGTTCGACGAAGGCCTCTCGACGGCGATCGACCTGCATACCACCTCAACACAGCTGCTACAGTCGAAGGCCACCTTGCTGCAATGTCAGCTGATGGCGATGGTGAAAGAACAATTAGTACGTTACTACAAAGGAGAACAGATATGGATAGAGTAATTGAGAAGACAAAGACACAGCGGCTGATGAAGTACTGGCCGTATGCGGCTGGTGGCATCGGACTATTGGTTGTTGTGGGTTGGTTGGTGTTCGGCAATCACGCCTCGACACTCAGAGTCAGCAAGGACGAACTGACGATTAGCGATGTGCAGCGGGCAGAGTTCAAGGACTATGTGCGCACCAACGGACAGGTATTGCCCATCCAGGTGGTACAGATCTCGCCAGAGGAAGGAGGTATCGTCGTGGAGAAGGTCGTCGAGGAAGGAACGATGGTACACAAGGGCGATGTCATCGTCCGCCTGAGCAATTCCGGCCTCGACCTGCAGATCCTCAACGCAGAGGCCGAGCTGGCCGAGAAGCAGAACCTGCTTCGCAACACTCAGGTGGCTATGCAGCAAGACCGCCTGAACAACCAGACAGAACAGGCCCAACTCGATATGGACACCCAGCGCAAGCAGCGTACCTTCGAACAGAACAAACGACTTTATGGGGAAAAACTGATTAGCAAGGAAGATTATTTGCAGTCGCAGGAGGACTACCAGCTTTCTGCCAAGAAACGCTCGCTGGTGACGAAGCGCCTGAAGCAAGACTCCATCTATCGCACCGTTCAGATGGACCAGATGGAGGACAACCTTCAGAACATGCGTCGCAACGTCGTTTTGGTCCGTCAGCGCAAGGACAAACTCGAAGTGCGCTCAGCCATCGACGGCGAGTTAGGTCTGCTCGATGTGGAGCTGGGACAGAGCATCCAGCCCGGGCAGAAGATCGGACAACTCAACGACCTCTCTGACTATAAGGTGCAGGCCAGCATCGACGAGCACTATATCGACCGTGTTCGCCAAGGACTATCTGCCACCTTCACCCGTGGCGACCATCAGTATCAGTTGCAGGTTCGCAAGGTCTACCCGGAGGTTCGCGAAGGCAAGTTCCGTTGCGACTTCGTTTTCAAGGGCGAGCGCCCGGAGAACATCCGCACAGGCCAGACCTACTACATCGACCTCGAACTGGGCCAGCCCGAGCAGGCCGTCATCATCCCTCGCGGCACCTTCTTCCAGACCACTGGCGGCCAATGGATCTTCGTACTCTCCTCCGACGGCAGCAAAGCCTATCGCCGCCCCATCCGCGTAGGTCGCCAGAACCCTCAGCACTACGAGATCCTCGAGGGCCTGGAGCCAGGCGAACGTGTCGTCACCAGCGGCTACGAGGCATTCCGCGACAATGAGGTATTAGTCATTAAATAAGAGATATGAAAACGATTATCAGAAACTTTACATCGATATTCCGCAAATTTGCTACGGCAAACCTGTTGAACCTGTTGGGCTTGAGCCTGGCCTTCGCCTCATTCTTCGTCATCATGACGCAGGTGAACTTCGACCTGGGCTACAACAAAAACATTACCGACCACGAGAACCTGTACCGCATGACATTGGAGTTAGGCGAAGATGCCTATGGTATCAATCTGCCCCGTCCGGTGATAGAGCGTCTGGCGGAAGCTTCACCTCACGTCACAGGCTATAGCATCAGAAACGGGTGGACAAACTACGATCAGTTCTTGGCAGATAATCAGGAATATACGTTGAATCTGGTCTACGGCATCCGAGACTTCGTCAGCGCATTCAAGCCCACAGTCATTAGTGGCGATGTGAAAGGTTTGAAACTAAATGGCAATATCGTTTTGCCTCGTTCAGAAGCCATGCGTATTTTCGGCACTACCGATGCAGCAGGCAAGACTCTGAAATACAAATGGGATAGCAATGACTTCTACAATGTGTGTGCCGTGATTGAGGATTATCCGGAAAACAACATGCTGCATGGCTCCAGTTTTATAGGTGTCAACTCCAATGAAGACAATTACCAGAATTGGAACTACGACGCCTATATCCGTGTGGACGATGTCGCAAACCTCCCAACGGTACAGAACAGCCTGCGTCAGACAGCCATTGAGCTCTTCAAGGAAAAGTTTGACCTGACAACCAAGGAGGAGGAAGAAGCCCTGCAGGTGGTGTTCACCAACATTGCCGATGCCCACTTCTCAAAACTCCTGAATAAGGCTGCTCCCAGTAGGAGTTCCGTCTATCTGCTTATCTGCTTCTCGCTACTCATCGTGGTGATAGCAGCCGTCAATTTCATGAACTTCTCTTTGGCAGAGACACCCATGCGCATCCGCAGCATCAATACCCAGAAGGTGCTGGGCGCAACGACGGCGAGCCTGAGGGGCAGTCTGCTGGCAGAGGCTGTGCTCATCAGCCTGACTGCCTTTGTTCTGGCTTTGCTCATCGTGTATCTGGCTCACGACCTGGGTTTGCAGGAACTGGTTCAGGGCAGCATCTTGTTGCAAGACCATCATTCGCTGATTGGCATCACCCTGCTACTGAGCATTCTGGTGGGTCTGATGGCAGGAGCCTATCCGTCTTACTACGTCACCTCCTTCCCGCCAGCCTTAGTGCTGAAGGGGTCATTCGGTCTGTCATCCAAAGGCCGTATACTGCGTTCAGTCTTGGTCTGCCTGCAATTCATCGTCTCCTTCATGCTGGTGATCGGCGTGGGTATCATGTATCTGCAGAGCTATCTCATCTATCACACCGACTACGGCTTCGACAAGGATGAAGTGCTGGTGGTACGGACGGCACCTGACACTCGCAACAAGGTGGATGCCATCGACACTGAACTGCGCTCCGTTTCCGGCATAGAGGGGGCCAGTCTGGCGATGAACGTCTTGGGCAGTAGCGACAGTTATATGACGTGGGGCAGAGGCGAAGGCGACAGACATATAAGCTTTACCTGTATCTTCGTAGACTGGCGCTTCCTTGGTGTCATGGGCATCGACATCGTAGAGGGTCGCAACTTCAAGAGGGGTGACGGCGATGTCTATATCTTCAATGAGTCGGCGAAGAAACAATATCCCTGGCTCGCCGTAGATCAGCCCATCGCCGAAGGTAACCATCCCGTCGTTGGTTTCTGCCGCGACATCAAATATGCCTCCTTGCGAGTGGATGACACCCAGATGCCCATCGCCTTCTTTATCCCCAGCCCGAATGGCGAAAACTGGGGGAATGGCTATTGGCGTAATGTCTTGCTGGTGCGAGTGGCAAAAGGTGTAGATAAGCAGGAAGCCAAGCAGAAAGTGATGGATGTGGTCAACAAGCATGAGAAAGGGCAGCCTCTCGACATCAGCGGTCTGCGTTATATGGACGAGGTGCTGGAGCAGACCTACCAGCGTGAAGACCGTTTCACCAAGCAGATCCTGCTCTTCTCTCTGCTCGCCATCCTGATCAGCATCATCGGCGTGTTTGGCATGACGATGTTCGAGAGCGAATACCGTCGCAAGGAGATAGGCATCCGCAAGGTGTTCGGCAGTTCCACGAAAGAGATACTGACGATGTTCAACCGCCGATACCTGTATATCCTATTGGCCTGCTTCGCGGTGGCGGCTCCCATAGGTTACATGGTGGGGGTGCATTGGCTCGAAGACTTTGCCGTCCGCACCGCCATCTCGCCCTTGTTGTTCCTGGTGTCCTTCCTCCTCATCGCCCTCATCACGATGCTGACGGTGACCTATCAGAGCTGGAAGAATGCCACTGAGAATCCAGTCAACAGCATCAAGAACGAATAAGCATTATCCATTTCCACCATCTTCTGGTGGTAGTCATTGTCAAAGAATCATACGATGGAGCGTCAAATATTTAGACAACCAGCCTCTCTGGAGCCTCAAATGCTTGCACATTCAAACAAATGCCCTTAACTTTGCATTGTAAAAAGAAACAAGTAAGTCAAACAATTAAAAAATTACAATTATGAAGAAGTTTATGATTTGTTCGATGATGTGCCTCATGGCTCTGGCTGCAAAGGCACAAGTGCTCACCTCAGCCACAGTTGATCATGCGTACCTAAACGCCATAAAGGAAAGCGGCGACAAGTTTGCCTATGAGAAAGAGCACAATGACAATGGCGACATCACCACGATGTTCGTCTATCAGAAAAAGACCCGACGCAAAGGTGCTGTAGATCTGAAGCCCGTCTGCCGCTATCAGTATGTCTATACAGCCGATGGTCTGTTGAGCAGTTGCACAAAGTCTGTATGGCGCAAGGGAGACTGGCAGCAGTCTGGACGCCATGCCTACACGCTTGCAGAAAATGCCTATACCGTAGAGTTCTCTCTATGGAACAAGAAGAAAGCCGACTACGACCTTCCGCTCGGCAGGATGACTTACACACTGCGGCCCAACGAGTCGACAGAAAGCATCGCCTGCTACTACCGCCATCACAAGAACGCTCCTCTGGAACTGGAGTGGGAGGTAGTCACGGAATGCCAGCCCATTAATATGGACAATTATCTGACAGATGTCAACCGATGATATATGAACAGTTATTTGAAATTTCTGAGCCGACATCGGCTGTTTACCATCATCAATATCGTAGGGCTGTGCCTCTCGATGGCCTTCCTGCTGTTGTTGGGCGATCTCATCTACCGCCAGACTACCGTAGAAAACTACCAGACGCGAGGTGATCGTACCTTTGTCGTGGGCAACGAGGAATTCATGATGTCGCACTTCCGTGTGGGGCAGAAGTTGAAAGACCGTTTCCCAGAGATTGAGGACTGGTGCTCTGTGTCAGGCTTAGGCATTACATTCTCCGTCAAAGGTCAGGAGGCTCCAACAAAGATTCTGTTGGCGGCTCCTAACTTCTTCGAGTTCTTCGACTACCGCCTGCTTTCGGGCGATAAGCACAAGGTGCTCAGCGCGCCTAATCAGATTGTCGTCAGCAAGAAGTTCGCCCAGCGCTATTGGCCTCATGGAGATGCCATTGGCAAGGATGTCGTGTTTCAAAACAGTCAGGATGCTGAGCGCTTAACCTTTACGATCAGTGGCATCATGGACGACTTCGACCGTTCTGTCATACCTTCAGACTATGAATGTGTAGTTAATCTGGAGAATCTGCGCCATCTGCATTATTCTGCTTACGTCGAGACCATGAACAATGCGGCCAGTTGCGTGCTGTTCCTGATGGCTAAGGAGGGCTGCGACCTACGGAGCAAGACGACAGAAATGCGCGACTATCAGAAGACCTTCTTCTGGATCTATCAGATAGGGGCCGTGAAGGAGTTGACGCTCACGCCACTCTCCACGCTCTATTACGATGCGAAGGATTGTTCGTTTGAAGGTGACGACCTTAATCACGGCAGTCGCGATATGGCCCATCTCTATGTGGTCATTGCCCTGCTAGTGCTCGTGTTCGCCATCTTCAACTACGTGAACCTGAGCGTCTCGCTGACCACAGACCGTTCGAAGGAGATGGCTACAAGGCGACTCTTGGGACTTTCGCGCCTACAGGTGTTTGCCAAACTGATAGCAGAGAGCATCCTCTTTACGGCGATTGCTTTTGTCATTGCCTATCTGATAGCCCTCGCCTTGCAGGATAAGGCTGTGGAGATGGCCAACTGCCCGTTGGATTTGTTGAAGGATACCGGCTTCGTGGCGATTGCGGGCTTCATCCTTGCCATCATCCTCGTTGGTGCGTTGGCAGGCTTTGTGCCAGCATCCATACTGAGTGGTTATGAGCCTATCGACATCGTTCGCGGCACGTTCCGCCGTCGTGTGCGGCAGCGTTGGAGCCATGTACTGATGGTGATGCAGGCCGTCTTTGCCATCGTCATGCTGACGGTAACATTCCTGCTCAGTAGCGGTATCCGCGAAAAGATGAACCAGCCATTAGGCTATGATGTAGAGAATAT